>Ga0209164_1000471_pt1 | contig 94829 bp, 85 predicted proteins | sample MTBNYHSulfiMetaG_FD_187458 | JGI IMG/M metagenome (GOLD analysis project Ga0209164, IMG submission 187458) | Enrichment culture microbial communities from rom New York Harbor, USA that are MTBE-degrading - MTBE-NYH (New York Harbor Sulfidogenic)... | ecosystem: Environmental > Aquatic > Marine >... | reverse complement strand
TGCAAGGGGGAAAACCGTTTTCCCGGCATCTCCCGAAGAAATGGCCCACGCCGTCAAAGGCTTTCTGGAAGCAGGAGCCTCCCTTATCGGAGGCTGTTGCGGCACCACCCCCGCCCACATCCGGCTGATGAAAAGGGAAGTCGATCGGCTGGGGAACCGGGCCGACCGCTTTTTGGCCGACCCCGTGGCAACACGGCTTTCGAGCCGGAGCCAGGTCCTTTTCCTCGGGGGCCGGAGCCCCCTTCGGATAATCGGGGAGAGGTTAAACCCGACGGGACGAAAATCACTGGCCCAATCGGTCCGGGAGGGAAAATTCGACCCGTACAGGGGGGAAGCCCGCCGCCAGGTCGAAGCGGGAGCCCAGATGCTTGACGTCAACGTGGGCGTGCCGGGGATCGATGAGGAGGAAGCCATGGCCAGGGCGGTCCTGGCCGTCCAGCAGGCCGTCGGCGTTCCGATGAGCATCGATTCTCCCAGGCCGGAGGTGATACTGAAAGGCCTGAAAATGGCGGACGGCAAGGTCCTCATCAATTCCGTCACCGGTGAAGAAGAAAGCCTCCGGAATGTCCTCCCCCTTGCGAAAAAATTCGGGGCCGCCGTCCTCGCGCTGACTCTGGATGAGAAAGGCATTCCCCCTTCGGCCCAGGGCCGGGTCGCCATCGCCCGCCGCATCCTCGAAAGGGCGAAGGCAGAGGGTGTTCGGGAAACGGATCTTCTCATCGATTGTCTGACCTTGTCCGCCGGCGCCGAGCAGGAAAAAGCGGCAGAGACGATCAGGGCCCTGAAGCTGGTCCGGGACGAACTGGGGCTGAACACTCTCCTCGGGGTCAGCAATGTGTCCTTCGGATTGCCTTCGAGGGAGTACATAAACGCGGCCTTTACCGCGATGGCGGCAGAAGCCGGGCTTTCAGCGGCCATCGCCAACCCCTTTAACGAAACAGCCATGGGGATCGCGGCCGCCTCGCGCGTCATTCTGAACCAGGACCGGAACGCGTCCGAATTCATCAGTCGGTACGCAGGCGTGTCTGCCGAATCGGGGGTTTTACCGGCACGCGGAAAAGGCGAGGACAAACTCCAGGCCCTGAAGGAGGCCGTCATAAACGGCCACCCGGATCTTGCGCGTGAAGGATCCATGGAACTCCTCGCCGGCGGCATGGATCCCATGGAGATCGGGGAAACGGTGCTCATCCCCGCTATGTCCGTGGTCGGAGACCGTTTCGCGAGGAACGAATATTTCCTTCCCCAGGTCCTGATGTCGGCAAGGGCCATGAAAAGCGCTTTCGAACCCATCCGCGAGGCCCTTAAGGACCGTGACGTCCCCACCAAAGGAAAAATTCTCATGGCAACCGTGGAAGGAGATATCCACGACATAGGAAAGAACATCGTCTCAACCCTTCTGGAAAATCATGGCTTCGAGGTTGTGGATCTCGGGAAGAACATCCCCTCGGCAGACCTCGTCCGAAGGCTTTCGGAAAATGGCTTCCAGGCGGTCGGCCTTTCCGCTCTCATGACAACCACCATGGTCCGCATGAAGGAAGCCATCGCCGGCATAAGGCAAGCGGGCCTGCGCGTGCCGGTCGTCGTCGGCGGGGCAGCCCTGACGGCCGACTACGCCCGGGAGATAGGGGCGGACGCCTACGGCAGGGACGCAACCGAGGCCGTCCGGATCTTCGCGGAACTCATTGAGAGGGGGAAGGCCGTTGGAGATTGATTTCAGGCAAATAAAAGCCTTTGAAGCCATTGCCAGGACGGGCGGGTTTTCCCGGGCATCACGGGAGATCGGCCTGACCCAGCCCACCCTGAGCACCCATATTCTCAATCTCGAGAGACAGCTCGGAGTCAAGCTGTTTGACCGAGCGGGGCGCAAGGTGACCCTCACGCCGGCGGGCATTGTTTTCGCCAGGTATTCCGGGCAGATCCTTAACCTGTGCAGGGAATCCATCGAGGCCGTGGAAACCTTTTCCGGGCAGATCCGGGGATCCGTCCACGTTGATGCGAGCACGGTGCCGGGAGAGTATATCCTCCCCCGGTGGCTTCAGGAATTTCACGCCCGCAACCCTCAGATCCAGGTGACTTTGACCGTAAACGATTCCGCCAGGGTCCTCGAAAAAGTGGCCTCGGGCGAGGTCCCCCTGGGGGTAACGGGATCCTGCGGGAAAATACCGAACCTGGAATGCAGAATCCTTTGCGAGGATGAGGTCGTACTCATCCTTCCCCCGGGGATGCTTTCGCCCGTCGGCGGGAAAACCCTCACCCTGGAAGCGGTCAGGGAAATTCCCCTTGTTCGAAGAGAGGCAGGGTCCGGGACCAGGACGGCCCTGGAAAAAGCTTTAGAAGAACAAGGCATAAAACCTGATTCCCTCCACTGGGCCGCCACGCTGGGAAGCACCAGGGCTGTCATTGAAGGGGCCCTTGCGGGACTGGGTGGCGCCTTTGTTTCCCGCAGCGCCGCGGCCAGGGAAATCCAGGGGGGCCAGCTTCAGTCCTTCCCGATATCCGGGTTTCGAGTCCTGAGGAATTTTTTCGTGGTAACCAATCCGAAAAGGACCCTTTCCCCCGCTGCTGATCACTTCCGGAAAGAATTCCTGCGGAAAGGGAAGGACTTCTCACAGGAGAAGGGATCGGGGACCGGGGTGTGAATTTATCCTCTTGAAGTAAGGACCGGGGTGTATATAATCGTTGGATTATAATCGCGAAAGTATGTCCGCTCTTTATCAGGAGAAGACGGACGCATGGAAAATGCTGACTGGATATAATACGGACATCAGGCACGAAGGGGTCGTTTACCACGTTCAGACCGAGGACAGCGGTGTGGACAACCCTGTGATCGTGAGCCTCGTGTACCAGGGAGGCCGGATCCTGGCCTCGAGAAAAACCAGTTACGCCCAGATCCTTTCCGCCGACAACCTCGTTCCTAAAATCAGGGGTCTTCTCGAAAAACAGCATAGGGCAATGATAAGGGCGGTGCTCACGGGAACCCTTAACACCACCGGGAAATCCGAACCTGAACCGAAAAAAGAACCGGTTCCGTCCCAACCGGTGGACCACCTCTCGCAGCCGCCGCCGGCCCCCCCGGGAGCCACTCTCCATCCTCAGCCTCCCGCGGAAACCGGTCCGGCTCCGGCCCAGGCTCCAGCCAGCGCCACGGAAAAAAACCTTGATCAGGTTATCCTCGAGTACCTCGCGTCCGAGATGGACAACGACTGAAGCATTCTAGACGGCACGGCGGGAAAACCGCTTCAGGCCGCCCTTGAGATATGATCCAGCTTTTTCATGTCAGCAAATGGTACCAGAAGGAGGTCGCGGCCCTTCAGGATATCAACCTGCACATCCCCAAAGGGGATTTCGTCTTCGTAACGGGTGCCAGCGGAGCCGGAAAAAGCACTCTCCTTAAACTCCTGTTCGCCGAAGAACGCCCCACCAACGGTCAGATCCTTGTCCATGGCAGAAACATTGCCCGCCTCCCCTTTTCCAAAATCCACACCCTCAGGCGCGAGACAGGCATCGTCTTCCAGGATTTCAAGCTCCTTCCGAACCGGAACGTCTTCCAGAATGTCGCCCTTTCCCTGGAGGTCCTCAGCCTTCCTCAAAGGGAGATCAGCCGGAGGGTCTGGCTGATGCTCCAGAGGCTGGGCATCCAGCACAAGATGAGGGCCAATCCCCTTACCCTCTCCGGGGGGGAACAACAGAGGGTCGCCATCGCGAGGGCCCTTGTCAACGACCCTGTCATCTTCCTAGCGGATGAGCCCACAGGGGGCCTCGACCATGAGGCTTCCATGAAGATCATGGAAGTCATCACCGATGTCAATGCGAGGGGAACGACGGTTCTGGTGGCGACGCACAACCTGGAAATGGTCCGTTCCATGGGTCGCAGGGTGATCCACCTGGAAGGGGGGCGCATCGCCCAGGGGGGCGCCCCTTGAGCAAACTCGCGGCCTCCATTCTCAGGGCTTTATCCAACCTCCGGCAAAACTGGCTTATCAGCTCCATCACCGTCGGCATTATCTCGGTTTGCCTTTTCCTCGTCGGGGGATATCTCCTGTTGACCCACAATCTCAAACAGGCTGTCGAGACATTCAAAACAGAGGTCCGGCTCACGGTCTACCTGCGGGACGGCTTTCCGCAGAAGGATATCGACGCCTTCCAGGACCGGATGGCCTCCATGCCGGAGGTCCATTCCGTCGCCTTCATCTCAAAGGACCAAGCGCTGGAAGATTTAGGAGCCATGCTGGCCGGGAATCAGAACCTTCTTGAGGGTCTCGAGAGCAACCCGCTCCCCGCCAGCCTGAGGATCATCCCTTCCCCGGAATACAGGAGCATTGAAGGGGTCAACTCCATCCTTGCCGCCATCGGGGACGACCCCCTTGTCGAGGAAATCGTTTACGGCAAGGAATGGCTCGACCGGCTGGACAAGGTCCTTGCCATTCTCGAACTCGGGTCCATTGCCCTTGGTCTTGCCCTTTCCCTTGCAGCCGTTTTCATCATCTCCAACACCATCAAGATCACCGTCATGGCCCGGAAGGATGAGCTGGAGATCATGCGCCTTGTAGGGGCAACGGAGGGATTTATCCGGGTCCCGTTCCTCGTGGAAGGGATCCTTCAGGGGGTTGCGGGGGCCGTCCTTTCCCTGGCCCTTCTTTTCGGCCTGTTTCAAATCCTGGTCCAGCGTACCGGCCCCGCCCTCCTGAGCACCTTCCGCCTTGACACCCTGTCGTTCCTGCCCCATCCGTTGATCGGGCTCATCCTTCTGGGAGGGATGGTCATAGGGGGCCTGGGCAGCCTTGCCTCGGTTGGAAGGCATTCCCGATGAAGCGCGCAGCCGCCCTCACCCTTGTTCTTCTCTCCTGCCTCCTTTTCCCGGGTAAGGACCCCGTCTGTGAGGAAAGCACCCAAAGCGCCGGCGAGAAACTCGAATCCATCCAGGAAAAGATCGGGATCACCCGGGAGCGCCTCGACAAGACCACAAAACAGGAACAATCCATTCTCGCCAACCTCGAGGGGATGGACCGTGAAATCTCCCGGGTCCGGAGCCGGATAACAGCCCTGAAGAAAGAGGAGAAGGACCTCAGCGAAAAAATCCGGGACTCGGAAAAAAAGCTCCGGGAAATCCGTTCCCGAAGAGAACAGTCGGCCTCGCGGCTGTCTGCCCGCGCCACCGCCCTTTACAAAGCCGGACACGTGAGTTATCTAAATGTCATCTTGAGCGCCTCGGGCCTGGAGGACCTCCAGAACCGGATTTATTACCTGCGAAGACTCGCCCGCTACGATTCCGAACTTTTCAATCTGGCGACCGACCTGTTTGGCAGGGAAAAGGTGCAGATGGAAGAGCTGACGACGGCCAGGTCCCGTCTTGTCGATGCCCGCCGCGAGCTCGAGGTGAACTTTGCGTCCCTATCCAGTAAAAAACAGGAAAAAACCCTTCTCCTTTCCGAGGTCAAGGACCAGAAAAACCGGAACGCCCAGCTCCTTGGAGAACTGGAAGCATCGGCCCGCCATCTGAAAGAAATCCTCGAGGCCCTGGAAAGAGAGGCCAGGACCGGGGAAAGCGCTTTTTCCTCTCTCAGGGGATCGCTGAAAAGACCTGTTTCGGGCCGGGTGATCATCCCTTTCGGGCCGAACCGGAGCGAGCGGTTCAATACCTACACCCTTTCCAACGGCCTTACGATCCAGTCGGCGGAGGGAACCCCGGTCCGGTCCGTTTACGGGGGTAAAATCCTTTACGCGGACTGGCTAAGGGGGTATGGAAGAATTATAATCATCGATCACGGGGGGGGATATTATACCCTCTACGGCCACCTTGGCGAACTGAAAGCCCGGATAGGACAGGAAGTGGAAGGGGACCAGGTAATAGGGCTTGTCGGCGACAGCGGGTCCCTCGAGGGACCAGGCCTCTATTTTGAAATAAGACACCATGGAAAACCGGTGGATCCTGACCCCTGGTTCGCAGGGTGACCCCCGGAGGAGGAAATGACCATGAGACCCGCCAGATATTTCAAGGCCGGAATTTTTCTGGCCCTTTTGCTTCTCGTCGGCCTGACCGTTCACAACCGGCTTCCCGTCAATGATGCCCAGGCCTACAACGACAGCACCTATAGCCAGATAAGGCTGTTTTCCGAAGCCCTTTCCATCGTCCAGAAAAATTACGTCGAAGAGCCGGAACCCGAGAACCTTATCCGGGGCGCCATCGAGGGAATGCTCCAGTCCCTGGACCCCCACAGCTCATTCATGGATCCCGACATGTACAAGGAGATGCAGATCGATACCGAGGGTGAATTCCAGGGGATCGGGATCACCATCGGGCTCCGTGAGGGAATCCTCACGGTCATCGCACCCATTGACGACACCCCAGCCTTCCGGGCAGGGATCCTGGCCGGGGACCAGATCGTCCTGATTGAGGACAAGCCGACCAAGAACATGACCCTGATGGAAGCGGTCAAGCTCATGAGGGGGCCCAAAGGAACCAAGGTCACCATCAGCATCATCAGGGAGGGAAGCTCCGAGCCCATGAAATTCACCATGACCCGCGATGTCATTCCATTAGAGAGCGTCAAGGTCAGGGATGTGGACGAGACCATCGGCTACATTCGAATCGCGCAGTTCCAGAAAAACACAGCATCCGAGTTCGAGGAGGGGCTGAAAAAAATCCGGGAGGAAAAGGGCTCCCTCTCGAAAGGACTCGTCATCGATCTTCGGAATAACCCCGGCGGCCTTCTTGTTTCCGCCATCGAAATCGCCGACTATTTCATCGATTCCGGCCCCATCGTAACCACCAGGGGGAGGCTGGAGAACCAGAACTTCTCCTACAACGCGAAAAAGGCGGGGACGGAACCCGAGTATCCCATTGCTGTCCTGGTCAACGGCGGGTCGGCAAGCGCTTCGGAGATCGTCGCCGGCGCCCTTCAGGATTACAGGAAGGCCATCATCCTCGGCACCACCACCTTCGGAAAGGGCTCCGTCCAGACCATTTACCGCCTGGACGACGGGTCCGGAATGCGGGTGACAACGGCCAAATATTACACACCCAGCGGGCGTTCCATCCAGGCAACGGGGATCCAGCCCGACATCGTGGTAACCAATGCCACGGGCGAAATGGCTGGAGTGATCCCCCGGGAAAAGGACCTTGAGGGCCACCTGGAAAACGACCAGGTAGAAAAAAAGGACCTCTCTGGGGAACAGGAACCAACCCCTGTCGTGAACATCATCCCCGAAGACCCCGGTCAGGATGCGCAGCTGCAAAGGGCCCTTGACCTGCTGAAGGGACTCGATCTTTTCAAGGACCTGAAAAAGGCAGGGGAAAGCGGGTGAAGCCCTGACCGCCCCGTCAGCAAAAAGGCGGCGAAAAACCGGGAAGAAAGGGTCCAAAAAGATTCCCTGGCGCGCGGGGATAGGCATCATCGGCTTTCTTGCGGTCGCGGCCGGCCTCTTTCTCTTCCTGATGCGTCCCGCCGTACAACCCCCTCCTCCGGAAACAGGGGAAGTGACGCTCCCGGCACCGGCCCTTCCGGGGAAGGTCATCGCGGTCATCATCGACGATATAGGGCACAACTTTGCGGCAGCCAGGCCCTTCATCCGGATGCCGCACCCTGTGGCCCTCTCCTGTCTGCCGGGGCTCCCCCATTCCGGGGAATTGGCCAGGGAAGCCGCTAAAACCGGCAAAACCGTGCTTCTCCATCTTCCGATGGAACCGATGGGATATCCGGGGACGGATCCAGGGCCCGGCGCTGTCCTCACCTCCCATACCCGGGACGAGATCCGGCATATCCTGGAAAAGGATCTGGCCTCGATCCCGGAGGCCGCGGGAATAAACAACCACATGGGATCCAGAGCAACCGCCGACAAAAGGGTCATGGAGACAGTCCTCGACCTGGTAAAACAGAAAGGGCTTTTCTTTATCGACAGCAGAACGACACAGGGAACCGTGGCCCTTGCCCTGGCCAGGGAGATGGGGATCCCCTCCGCCCAAAGGAGCGTGTTCCTGGATAACGTAGCCGAGGCCAAAGCCATCGACGCCCGGATCGAGGAACTTCTCGAATTCGCTCTGGAGAATGGCTGGGCCATCGGCATCGGCCATCCCCACCCTTCCACAGCCGAAGCCCTGCCGAGGCTCGCCGCCAGGGCCAGGGAAAGGGGAGTCAACTGGATAAATCTCGAGAGCCTGGTCGCCTATGCTGATTCTGGGAATAGAGACATCCTGCGATGACACCGCGGCCGCGGTTGTCCGGGACGGGCGGGAAATCCTGTCTAATATCGTCGGCAATCAGGATGACCTGCATTCTCCCTTCGGAGGGATCGTGCCCGAAATGGCTTCACGAAGGCATCTCGAGGTCATCGATTCCATCGTCCGCAGGGCACTGACGGAAGCCGGAGCGCAGATCCGGGATCTGGATCTTGTGGCTGTGACCGCTGGACCCGGGCTTGTGGGTTCCCTTCTCGTGGGCCTTTCCTTCGCGAAAGGGCTTGCCTGCGCGACGGGCATCCCCCTCGTCCCGGTAGACCACATCCAGGGGCACCTCATGACCATGGACCTTGCCGGCGGCACACCGGTCCCGGCCGTCGCCCTTGTCTGTTCCGGAGGGCACACCACCCTTTATCACCTTGACGGGACCGATTCTCCTTCCATTCTGGGGACGACCATGGATGACGCGGCAGGAGAAGCCCTGGACAAAGCCTCCAAGATGCTGGGTCTCGGGTATCCGGGCGGTCCCGCCATCGAAAAGGCCGCCGCCAACGGGGATCCGCAGGCCCTGAAGCTTCCCCGGCCCCTTTGGGGGTCGGACACCCTTGACTTTTCCTTCAGCGGGCTGAAGACCGCCCTGTACGTCTTTCTGAAAAAGGAAGGATATTTTAATCCGGCACCGAGGACTCGGGGGCTTCCCTTTCCTGAAAAGGACATAGCCGCATCCTTCCAGGCCGCCGTTGTCGACATCCTCGTCAGAAGGAGCCTCTTCGCCCTCGAGACCCTGAACCTGAGGGACCTTGTGGTCGTCGGTGGGGTTGCGAGAAACAGGCTGATGAGGGCACGCCTCCAAGAGTTCTCAAAAGAGGGCGGCTTCCGGGTTCATTTCCCTCCCCCTGCCCTCTGCACGGACAACGCCGCCATGATTGCGGCCCTCGGCTACCGCCAGCGCAGGTGGGCGATACGCAATCCCATTAGCCTGAACGCCTATTCGACGAAAGCCCTGAAAACCGCAAGAAAAAACACGGAGGAAACAACAGCATGACCATCCCTCTCCGTTTCATGACGATAGCGCTGGCCGGTTTTCTGGCCGCAGGCACGGGATGCGCCTCACTGGAAGGGCGCCTCCCCGAGGGGCCGACTGACCTTCCGGAAGGCCATCCGGAGATGAAAGAAGCGCGGCTCCTCCAGCAACAAGACCCCATGCTGGATGCCTATGCGGCCTTTTTCCAGGGACTGCTTCTGGAACAGGACGGACGGTTTGAAGAGGCCATCGAATCCCTGGAAACCGCGGCGAGATCAGACAGCCGGTCGCCCGCCCCTCTCGTGGAAATCATGCGGATCCAGATGGAAGCGGGGAACCTCGAGGAGGCGGAAAAAACCGGGAGGCGAGCCCTTGAAATAGACCGGAATCTCGGCAAGGTGCACATCGCCCTCGGACAGATATATCTGGATTCCGACAGGGTTGACAAAGCCCTTGAGCACCTTCTCGAGGGCACCCGTCTGGAACCTGACAACACCGGAGCTCTCTTCCCCCTCGCGGAGGCGATGGCAAAATCGGGGGACGGGGAAGGGGCGATTTCAGTTCTAGAGAAGCTGACCGCCGACCGGGAGTTCGAAGCCCTGGCCCGCTTTCATATCGCCCGCATCCTCGTTGGTTCCGGCCAAACCCAGGAAGCCGCGGACCACCTTTTCCGGGCCGCACAGTTAAATCCATCCTTTATCGGCGCCATCGGTGAACTCGGGGCCCAGATGGAAAAACAGGGGCAGGCCGAAAGCGCCATACTCCTTTACGAGGCCTTCCTCACCAGGGACCCGCAAAACAATGCCGTGAGGGGTTTTCTCGCGAGGGCGTGCTTTATCAGGGGGGAATACCCCCAGGCCAGGGACCAGTCGGAAATCATCCTCGAAAAGGACCCGGAAAACACCACTGCCCTCCTAATCCTGGGCCTTTCCGAATCCCGTCTGGGGGATTATGAAAGGGCGCTGGAAACCTTCAAGCGTCTGCGGGAGGTTTCCGGGGAGGGCTTTGAAACGCTGATGCAGATCGGGAGCGCCCAGAGGGAACTGGAGATGTACAGCGAGGCGGCCGCGACCTTCGAGGAGGCCGCCCGGATCTATCCCGACCGGTTCGAGCCCCATCTCAATCTGGCGATCATCCACGACGCCATGGAGAATATGGCAAAAGCCGAGGAGAGCGCCAGAAAAGCCCTCTCACTGGCGCCGGAACGGTCCAACCTCCGCATCTATCTCGCGCAGATCCTGACGAGGCAGGAGCGCTTTGCCGAAGCCATTTCACTCCTGGAGGAGGGCCTGAAGATCGCTCCCGAGGATGCGGCCCTCCTCTATCAGATGGGGATCACCCAAGACCAGAGCGGTCGATTCGACCTTGCCGAAAAAACCCTTGAAAGACTCCTCGAAACACATCCGGACCACGCCGATGCCCTGAACTATCTCGGTTATTCGTGGGCCGACCGCGGCATCAGGCTCGAAAAAGCCCTTGAGCTGATCGAAAAAGCCCTGCGGCTTCGCCCCGACGCGGCCTACATTGTGGACAGCCTGGGTTGGGTCCATTACCGGATGGGGCACTATGAAGAGGCCCTGAAGCACCTATTGGTGGCTGTGGAAAAGATGGGGGACGATCCCACGGTCCTCGACCACATGGGGGACACCTACGAAAAACTGGGGCAGGAAGAGCTTGCGGTTCTGTATTGGTCCAAGGCCCTTGCCGCTGATCCGGATAATCCCGAAATCCGCCGAAAGCTCCGGGACAGAGGGATTCAGGATCCCCTCCCGTGAGATCGCATCTTGTCCTTGCGTTGGGATTCTTCCTGATCCTTTCCGCAGCCGCCTGCGCGCCGAGGGATCTGTACCCGGAGAGAAGCATTGATCCGACCCCTCTCATGCAGGCGGTCCGGAACCGGGGGGAGGTCCTGGGCACGGGGGTTTCCGGAACCATCCTGATCCGGTACAGGGGGGCCGAGGGACGTTTCGGCGGCAAAGGCTACGTCACCGCCCTTCCCGGAGGCACTTTCCGTCTGGAAATCCCGGGATTTCTTGGCAACACCCTTGCGGCTATCGTCAGCGACGGGACGCAGGTGCTCGCGTATTATCCGGAGGAAGGCCAGGCTTTCCGCAGCCCGGCCAGGGGCCATTCCGTCGGGATCTACCTGCCTTTTCCCCTTCCCCTGGAGGCCGCGGCGCTGCCCTCCCTGCTCCTGGGCGTCCTCCCGGAAGAGGGAGAGCCGGAAAGGATCCGGGCAGCCATTCTCAATACCGGGGAGAGGATCCTGCAGGTCAGGGAAGGGGGGACAGGGACGGAATTCACCTTCCTCTTTCGGAAAAATACCCTTGACCTTCATTCCTATCGATGTTCCCTGGGCGATCTGGACCTCCAGGGAACCCTACAGGGAAAATCTCCCTTCCTTCCGGAGGCCTTCCGGTTTGAGTTTTCCGACGCAAGGATAGAAGGGGAATGGGAAACCATCGGCCTTTTTAAAGGTGAGGCCTCCGCCCTGAAGCTCCGGATCCCGCCCTCCGTCCCCGTCACCGACCTGGAGGATCCCCTTTGATAAGGATCCTCGCGCCCGCGAAGATCAATCTCAGCCTGCAGATCCTGGGTCTGCGGCCGGACGGCTACCACGAAATCCGGAGCATCGCGCAGAAGATCTCCCTTTTTGACCGGATCACCCTGAAAGAGGAAACACAGCCGGGCATCAGTCTGGTCTGCAACCAGCCCGACATACCCACCGGTTCCGGGAATCTGGCCTACCGCGCGGCGTCCCTCCTCATGGAGACCGCCGGCGTAAGCGGCAAGGGCGTCTCCATCATCCTGGAAAAACACATACCCCATGGTGCCGGCCTGGGTGGCGGAAGCAGCGATGCCGCGGCCGTTCTTCTGGGCATGAGCGAGCTTTTCGGCCTTTCCCCGCACCCCGACCTTTTGCATGAGATCGCATTGCGCATCGGTTCGGATGTGCCCCTTTTCCTCGGCCCCTCCCCTTCCTCCATAGAAGGAAGGGGGGATCTCGTGAAACCCTCTCCTCTGAGAATCCCGGGCATTTTCCTTGTTGTTTTCCCCGGATTCCCGGTTTCCACCCAATGGGCCTATTCCAATTTCCGTTTGACAAAAAAAACCCGCAAATATACGATTTCCTCACAAAAAAAGGTCGATGGGGGGGGAGTTTTGCCGGATCGGTGGCAGGATCTCCTGGTCAACGACCTGGAAACGGTTGTTTCGGGTCGGCATCCGGAGATCGCCCGATGCAGGGAGGATCTCGTCCGTTTGGGGGCGAGAGCATCCCTGATGTCGGGGAGTGGTTCGGCCGTTTTCGGCCTTTTTGAGAATCCGGATACAGCACAGCGCGCGCTAAAGGGAATTCTTTCAGAGGGATGGCCTTTCGCCGCACTGGCGGAACCCGTTTTCTCCTGAATTGCCGGGCCTTACAAGGATCAACGGGGAAAGGGAGGTGCACAGCATGAAAATAACCGACGTCAAGGTGTTCCCGGTGAATGAAGACAAATTGAAAGCCTACGCCACCATAACGTTCGACAACAGCTTCATTGTAAGGGATCTCAAGGTCATCAGCGGCAACAAGGGTTATTTCATAGCTATGCCCAGCAAGAAAAGAAAGGATGGCACATTTCGTGATGTGGCCCATCCCCTCAACAGCGAAACGCGCAAAATGATTGAGGATTCCGTCCTGGAAGTCTATAAGAGGGAGTCCACCTCGGGCAAGACCGTCAATTACGAAGAAGAAGCCGGTGGCGAGGAGATCAAGGACACCCCCACCCAGCCGGGAAAAGAGGAAGAACCCGAAAAAAGAGCCGAGGAAGAATCCGAAAAAAGGGCTACGGAAAATCCGACTATCGAGCCTTCCGATGACCCGGACAAAGCTTTCGGGTACGAGGAATAGACTGATTTTTTGGGGCGTCGACAAACGGTAAGTCACGGGACTTTGGATCCCGCATCTGTAGGTTCGAATCCTACCGCCCCAGCCAGATGAAGACCCCGGAAACCTTTTCCCCGGGAGCAGGAATAATTATGTCTTTTTCCAATATCAAGTTGTTCACGGGAAACGCGAATCCCGACCTTGCCGGGAAAATCTGCGATCAACTCCATCAACCCCTTGGAGATGCCCTCGTCCGGCAGTTCTCCGACGGGGAAATTATGGTGGAAATCTCCGAAAACACCCGCGGAGCGGACGCCTTCGTCATCCAGCCGACCTGCAAACCCGGTAACGACAACCTAATGGAGCTCCTCATCCTCATCGACGCCCTCAAGAGAGCGTCCGCATGGCGGATCACCGCCGTCATCCCCTATTTCGGGTACGCCAGGCAAGACAGGAAAGTGGCCCCGAGGGCTCCCATAACGGCGAAACTGGTGGCCGATCTCATTACAGTCGCCGGCGCGTCACGGGTCCTCACCATGGACCTGCACGCGGGGCAGATCCAGGGGTTCTTCAACATTCCCGTGGATCATCTTTACGCGTCCCCTGTCCTTCTGGGCTATCTGCACGGGATTGATCTGGGGGAGACGGTCATCGTTTCCCCGGACGCCGGAGGGGTCGAGCGGGCGAGGGCCTTCGCAAAGAGGCTCGGGGCGGGACTCGCCATCATCGACAAGCGCCGGACAGGCCCCAACATCAGCCAGGCCATGAATATTGTGGGGGATGTCAAGGGAAAGGCAGCTATCGTCATCGACGATATGATCGATACCGGGGGAACCCTCGTCGAGGGCCTGAAGGCCTTGCAGAAAGCCGGAGCGGGACCCCTCCTTGCCTGCGCCACACATCCCGTTTTCTCCGGATCGGCGGTTGAACGCCTTCAGGATTCCCCCGCGGAAAAAATAGTGGTCACCGATTCCATACCCTTGAGCGAAGAAGCGCAGAAATGCGAGAAAATTATCCAGTTAAGCGTTGATGAACTCCTGGCCGAAGCGATCAGGAGGATCCACGACAACGAATCCGTCAGCTCCCTGTTCGTCTGAGGGATCCCGCTGACAAAAGGAGGAAACACCCGAATGGCAACTCCAAAATTGACGGCACAAGCCAGGCCCGAGACGGGCAAAGGCTCCAGCAAAAAGATGCGAAGGGAGGGTAAAATCCCCGCTGTCCTTTACGGGAAAAAGCAGGAGAGCCTGTCCCTTTCCCTCGACAACAAGGACGTTTCCCATCTGCTGGCCACGCCGGGCGTAACGACCAACGTCATGAACCTGGAAATCACCCAAAGCGGCGAAAACGTGACAAAGAACGTCCTCGTCAAAAAAATCCAGAGGCATCCCTATCGGGACCAGATCCTTCACATGGATTTCCTGGAAGTGGCCATGGACAAGGAGATCACGGTGCTGGTCCCCATCGAGGTCACCGGGGAAGCCCAGGGGGTCAAGGAAGGCGGCATCCTCGAGTTGAAGCGGCGCGAACTGGAAGTGACCTGCCTCCCAGGACGCATACCCCACACCATTGTTATCGATACGACGCCTCTCATGATCGGCGATGTGGTCCACGTTGAGGACATCACTCCTCCGGAAGGGGTCCAGATACCTCACGAAACCAACTTTGCCCTTCTCTCGGTAGTGGTCCCCGCTGCTGAAGTCTCCGCTGAGGCCGCTGCCGAAGAGGAAGAAGAAGGGAAGGAAGCCGGGGAGAAAGAGGAGAAAGAGGAGAAAGAGGAGAAAGAGGAAGAAAGCGGGGAGTAATCCCCTTAATCTCCTTTTCCATGTGGCTGATCGCTGGACTCGGCAACCCCGGGCCCGGATACGAAAAGACGAGGCACAACCTCGGGTTCATGGCCCTGGAGGCGCTTTCCAGGCGCCTGAGGATCCCCTTGCGGGACCATGGCGGGCGGCTCTCCCTTGGGAGGGGGCACCGCCGTGGGGAGGAGATTCTTCTGGCCCGGCCCCTCGGATTTATGAACCTGAGCGGGGAGATCCTGGCCCCCCTCGCGCGACGTGAGAAGGTCGAGGTCGACAGGATCCTGGTCATGGTGGACGATCTGGATCTACCCCTCGGGACCCTCCGGTACCGGCCGGGAGGGGGAACGGGAGGTCACCGCGGTCTGGAATCCATGGTCCGCTGTCTGGGAAGTGATGGGTTCAGAAGGATCAGGCTTGGCATCGGGCGTCCCGACGAGCCCGTTTCTGAAGCGGACTATGTCCTCTCCCCCTTCCGTGACGGGGAACTGGCAATGGTGGAAAGGGTCCTCGGCGCGGCCGCTGATCTCGCCGGGGAGGTGATCTTCGGGGGGAAAAACACCCCCGGGACGGTCAAACTGACGGAAGATCAGAATAAGGAGGGATTATGATCTTGACAAACCTTGCGCCGCTTTTCGGGGCGGGCGGTCTCGTCTTCGCGCTGCTCATCTTCCTGTATATCCGCACCCAGCCGGCAGGAACAGAAAGGATGCAAGAACTGGCAGGGATGATCCACGACGGCGCGATGGTATACCTGAAACGCCAGTATTCCATCCTGGCCATCTTCATCGCCGTTGTGTTCCTCCTGCTGTTCTGGAAGCTCGGGCCGCAGACAGCCCTGGCCTTTCTTGGCGGCGCGACCTGCTCCATGCTGGCCGGTTTCTTCGGGATGCACGCCGCCACGAAGGCCAACGTGCGGACAGCCCAGGCGGCCAGCACCGGCGGTCAGGGGAAAGCCCTCAGCGTCGCATTCGCGGGGGGGGCGGTGATGGGCGTTTCCGTGGCCTCCCTTGGACTCCTGGGTGTGGGGGTCCTTTTTTACCTGTACGGGAAACCTGCTACCGCCCAGTACATCAACGGGTTCGCCATGGGAGCCTCCTCCATCGCCCTGTTCGCCCGTGTGGGCGGGGGCATCTTCACGAAAACCGCCGACGTGGGCGCTGACCTCGTGGGCAAAGTGGAAGCCGGGATCCCTGAAGACGACCCGCGCAACCCCGGCGTCATCGCCGACAACGTGGGAGACAACGTCGGGGATGTGGCAGGGATGGGAGCGGACATCTTCGAATCCTACGTCGGATCCATGATCGCGGCCATCGCCCTTGCAGCCACTACCATGGCCATTCCCGAAGGAATGAGATCAACCTATATGGCCCTCCCGCTTCTCATCGCAATGGCCGGGATCGTGTGCAGCGCCGTCGGGATCTTCTCCATCAAGATCCTCGAAAAGCTGTCCCCCGCGGCAGCCCTCCGGTATTCGACCTTTGTGGCCGCCGGCCTCCTCCTGGCAGCCGCCTATATGATCATCCGAAGCAGCGGAGCCAACATCGGGGTCTTCTGGGCTATCTTCGCGGGCACCCTCTCGGGGATCCTCATCGGTCTGGTGACGGAATACTACACCGGCGCCAAACCCATCCGGAACATCGCCGAGGCCAGCAAAACCGGCACGGCCACCAACATCATCACCGGCCTGGCCGTGGGATATGAATCCACCGCCATCCCCATCGTCATCATCGCCACCGCCATCATCATCGCCTCCATGGCAGCGGCCCCCATGAGCCTTTACGGGATCGCCATCGCGGCCGTGGGCATGCTGGCAACGGTGGGGATCACCATGTCCGTGGACGCCTACGGGCCCATCGCCGACAACGCCGGCGGCATCTCGGAAATGGCAGGTCTTGGCCCTGAAACAAGAAAGATCACGGACGGCCTGGACGCCCTCGGGAACACGACGGCGGCCATTGGAAAAGGGTTCGCCATCGGTTCGGCGGCCCTTACAGCCCTGGCTCTCTTCGCGGCCTACACCAAGGCTGTGGGGCTTGAGGTGATCGACCTTGCCACCCCCAAGGTCGTTGTGGGCATGTTTATCGGGGGCATCGTCCCCTTCCTGGTCGCGGCCATGACCATGACATCGGTCGGAAAGGCCGCTTTCAAAATGGTCGAGGAAATCCGCAGGCAGTTCCGTGAAATCCCGGGCATTATGGAAGGGACAGGAAAACCGGACCCCGAAAGGTGCGTGGCTATCTCCACCAACGCCGCCCTCAAGGAAATGATCCTTCCCGGCCTGACAGCGGTCCTGACCCCCGTCATCGTCGGATTTCTCCTCGGGAAGGAAGCCCTGGGCGGCACCCTCGCAGGAGCGACCCTCGCGGGAGTGTTCCTCGCCCTTTTCATGGCCAATGCTGGCGGGGCCTGGGACAACGCCAAAAAGTACATTGAGGCGGGCAACCTCGGAGGAAAGGGCTCCGATGCCCACAAGGCCGCGGTGGTTGGGGACACGGTAGGAGATCCCTTCAAGGACACCTCCGGGCCGGCAATGAACATCCTCATCAAACTCATGTCCGTTGTGTCTCTGGTCCTTGCCCCTCTCTTCGCGACGATCACCCCCCTGATCAAATAAGGCCGGCCAAAAGACAAAACGACTGGACGACTGGACGAAAAAACCGAAAGGGCCGGCCCAAAGGCCGGCCCTTTAAGGATGAAAGGGTCGCGAAAAGTCCGTGCAAGATTTTTCGCTCCACGGAAAGGGAAAAGCGTGGTTTTCCCTTTCCTCACGGATCCATGACGCGCGATATCGGCCCTGGATCCGGGCGCCCCACACCCGGGGCGCGTTGATGGCTTTTCACTACGCCATCAACTTTGACATTGTCACCATAAATATTTCTGATCGGATTTGAAAATGCCGGAAAAAACAGCAGCCCCGCCCTCTCAGGGAAAAAAGATCGTTCGTTTTCGCAAACCCCACCCCTGCGGAGGCAGCGTTTTCGTAATTATCCGGGAAGGGCCTGTGATGACCCTGCGATGCGCCGCCTGCGGGGCCTTCGTACGTCTGATGAGGGAGAAATTCGAAAAAGCGGCGAAGGAAAAGAACGGAAAGGAACGACCAGGCGACTGAACGAAGGAACGAAAAAGCAAGGGCACAAGTGGACAACTTAACAACGGCCCGAAAAATCAGGAAAACCGTCCGTTTTTTAAGTCCCTCGGCCGTTTATTCCTCCCGTATCTGCTGGTTCCGGCATCTGGTCGCAAAGTCGGGCCGGGTTCCAATCCCCTTCCCTCTTGGCCCTCCCGCCCCTTCCTCTCCTTGCAACCTTGGCCCGGATATGCTAGGTAAGCCATTCTGCACGACATAATAAAAGGGTCCCGACGGGACCGACTCTTTTCTCCTTGCTTCCGAGGCCGGGTTTCTCCCGGCGGTCGGGGGCTGTAGCCCGGAAGGAGGCACCATTTGAAAGGCTACGAGACTATCTGCATTCTGAACCCTGACCTTACCGAAGAGGAGGCCCAGGAAAACCTCGAACGGTACTCTGCCCTCATTACTGAAAACGGGGGCGAAGTGGTCCGGGCCGACCGGTGGGGACTTCGCAAGCTCGCCTACAAGGTCCAGGGGCACTCCAAAGGTCACATGATCTATGTCCTTTATTCGGGCAAACCGGCAACTGTGGATGAACTGGAGAGAAACCTCAGGATCTCTGACCAGAATATCCGGTTCATGACGGTCAAGGTGGCCGACCTGGAGGAAACAGCGAAAGCAAAACCCCAGCTCCTGGAAGATCCCACTCTCAGCATACAGGAAAGCAGAGATGGCTAATTACAACAAGGTCATTCTCATGGGCAACCTGACCAGGGACCCCGAGCTTCGCTACACCCCAAACGGGACCGCGGTGGCTACCCTGGGTCTTGCGATCAATCGCCGCTACAAGGCCAACGACGAATGGAAAGAGGAGACAGACTTTTTCGACATCGTCGTCTTCGGGAAACAGGCGGAAAACTGCGGGGAATATCTCAAGAAAGGGAGGCCTGTCCTCGTGGATGGCCGCCTTTCCCAGCGCCGGTGGGAAACGGATGACGGCCAGAAGCGAAGCAAGGTTGAAGTCGTGGCCTTTTCGGTTCAGTTTCTCGGGGCCCCCAGGGAAAGTTCGGATTCATCCGGTTCGGGAAGCACGGAAAGCGGTCCCGAATTCGACGATTCGGACATTCCGTTTTGAAAGGGTCGCGAAAAATTCAATCCGGAACTTTTCGTTCCACGGAAAGGCAAAAGGGGGTTTTCCCTTTCCTAACGGATCAAGGACCTGCAGCAACGGTCCTCGATCCGGGTGCCCCACGCGGGGCGCGTCGACGGCTTTTCGCGAAGCTATCCTTGGTTAACGGACGCTGACGGAATAATTCTTTCGGTTATAAAGGAATAAAGAAATGGACAGGACAAAAAAACAGAGGTTCACCAAACGCCGGAAAGTCTGCCACTTCTGTGCTGATCACATCGAGGATATCGATTATAAAAACGTCAAATCGCTGAAGAGGTACATCACCGAACGAGGGAAGATCCTGCCTAGCAGGATCTCTGGTAACTGCGCCAAACACCAGAGAAAACTGACCGCCGCCATCAAAAAGGCCCGGAATATCGCTCTCCTGCCCTTTACGATGGAGCGATAGGAGGGGACGGTCCTGTCATGTTGAAAGGCCGGAAGAGGGACGCCGGCCTCTGGGCCCGTCTTATCGGATTTGCCCTGTTTCCCCTTGTGGTTCAGCTTTTCGAACCCTCGGTGGGCGGTGTTCTGATGATACTGGCCCCCCTGCCTTTGTCCTATGGGATGACCCGCCGGGGAATCAGGGAAGGTTTGGCGGCCATCCTTCTCGTCGGAATCCTGACCGGTCTGGCTGTAGGCCTGGATCAGGCGGTTTTCTTTCTGCTGGAGACGGTCCCCCTGTGCATCGGCATCCGCCTGGTGGCGCTGTCGAAAATCCCCTTGTACCAGTCCGTATGCCTTGCCGTGGGTCTTGTCGTGTTAGTCGCCCTTGCCGCTTTTCTCCTCTACGGCATCGTCAGCGGGACCGGGTTCGGTGAGCTTTACAGCCAGATTGTGGGACGGGCGGACCTTTTCATGGAAGGCGTCATGGACAACTCCAGCCTGGGACCCGAGGAGACAAAACAGCTTCTCTGGATGGTAGAACGGTTCCGGAGCCTCTTTTTCGGGATCGAGATTGCCACCCTGATCTTCCTGGTCACCTTTTACGGTCTGCTTATCAGGGGGTGGATGACGATCGCGGGGCTCATCGGGAATGAGGACCTGGCTTTTCTCTCAAGCTGGCGCCTTCCCTTCCCCTTTGTTTTTGCCTTCATCCTCCTTGCTTTTTCCGTTATCGTGACATCGGGCCCTCCGAAGGATATCGCCCTGAATGCCTTCCTTCCATTAGGGGCCCTTTACGGAATCCAGGGGGTGATCGTCGCGGGCCATATGTTCTCGAAATGGGAACTCCCGTCCTTTTTCCGGGCCCTTTTCCTGGCCATGGGGATCCTAACTTTCCCCATGGTTTTCATGATAGGCATCGCCCTCCTCGGGCTGTTTGACACATGGATCGATTTCAGGCGGCGCTGGCCCCTTCCCGGGCCGCCGGCACCGCCGACGACCTGAAAAGGAGCGAAAGAACATGAAAGTTATACTGCTTGAAAATGTGGCCAATCTGGGCGGCATGGGAGACACCGTGAGCGTTAAGGATGGCTACGCCCGCAACTTCCTCATCCCGCGGAATCTCGCCCTTCCCGCCACCGTCCGGAACCTCAAGGCCCAGCAGCATAATCTTCGGGAGATCGAGAAGAAAAGGGCTGTCGAGACCGAAAAGGCCCGCGGCCTGGCGGAGAAGCTCTCCAGCCTGAATCTGCTTTTCACCCGGAAAGCGGGGGAGTCCGGAAGACTCTTCGGGTCCGTGACCAATATGGACATCGCGGATGCCATCCTGGAAAAGGGACTCGACATCGATCGCAAGGACATTTCCCTGCCCGAGCCAATCAAGAACCTTGGCGAATTTGACGTCACCATCAAGCTTCATCAGGATGTCGCCCCCGTCATCCGGATAACTGTCCTGCCCGAGGAAGGTTCCATCCCGGAAAACGCCATGGAAGAGGTCAAAGAGGAAGCGGCCCCCGTGGAAGAAGAGACCACTGAAAAATAGCAGCAAAGGTCAGGGAAAATACCGTCGGAACCGCCGTAAAAATCACAGGTGCGGTAAATTTACGGCGGTATTGCCCGCGCCGGTTGAAGGGGCGGGGGCAGTTGGGGTAATTATCCCGTAGACCTTCACAGCGACAGCGGCAGGGGGTGTTTTCACTGCCGCTGGTTCCACTACCGGTCCTTATGGCAGATAAAACCAACGATATCCGGAAAGTCCCCCCCCAGAACCTGGAAGCGGAGCGCGCGATCCTGGGGGCCGTCCTTGTGGACAACGAGGTCATCTACGGGGTGATGGAGCTCCTTGAGCCCTCCCTTTTCTATCAGCCCTCCCACCAGCTCATCTTTTCCAACATGCTGGAACTGTCCGAGCGGGGCCAACCTATCGACATTGTGACCCTGAGCGACCGGCTCCGGTCTTCGGGGAATTTTGAAAAGGCGGGCGGTCCCGATTACATCGCATCCCTGGCGGATGAGGTGCCTACATCCGCGGGCGTGAACCACTACGCCAGGATCGTTCGGGAAAAAGCGGTCCTCAGACGCCTCATTGAAACAGCCACAGGGATCGTCCAGGACTGCTTTGACGCCGCCGGGGATGTGGATCAGCTCCTCGACGATGCCGAGCGGAAGATGTTCGCGGTATCGCAGCAACGCGTCCGCTCGGGGTTCTTTTCCATGCGGGACATCGTCAAAAGCAGCTTTAAAACCATCGAAGCCCTCTACGAAAAGAAAGAGTCGATCACCGGGGTAGCCACCGGCTTTAAGGATATCGACGAGATCACCTCCGGTCTCCAGTTTTCGGACCTGATCATCATCGCCGGACGCCCCTCCATGGGAAAAACGGCGTTCGCATTGAACATGGCCCAGAACGCGGCCCTCGCCCACCAGAAAAAAGTCGCCGTTTTCAGCCTTGAGATGGCCAAGGAACAGCTGGTCATGAGGATGCTGTGCTCCGAGGCCAGGGTCAACGCCCACAGCCTCCGGAGCGGTTTTCTGGGCCAGACGGACTGGCCGAAGCTGACCACGGCCGCGGGGAGGCTTGCGGACGCGACAATCTTCATCGACGACACCCCTGCCCTGAGCGCCATGGAAATGCGGGCCAAGACCCGGCGCATGAAAGCCGACCAGGGCCTTGACCTTATCATCGTGGATTACCTTCAGCTCATGTCCAGCCGGTCAAGGAGCGATAGCCGGGAGCAGGAGATCTCTGAGATCAGCCGGTCTTTAAAAGCCCTGGCCAAAGAACTCGCTGTCCCCGTAGTGGCCCTTTCCCAGCTCAACCGGGGGGTGGAAAACCGCCATGACAAAAGGCCCATCCTGGCCGATCTCCGGGAATCCGGCGCCATCGAGCAGGACGCCGACGTGATCATTTTCATCTATCGCGACGAGGTCTACAACAAGGACACCATGGAAAAGGGCGTCGCCGAGATCATCATCGGCAAACAGAGAAACGGGCCCGTGGGAATCCGGAAGCTGGCCTGGCTCGACAAATACACCCGGTTTGAGGATCTAACCGACCGGGAATTCGATTAAAGGAAAACCTGCCCCGATGGCGATCATTCCGGACAGAGGGACCTGCTGGGCGGAGGTGGATCTGGAAGCCGTCAGATTCAACTTCCGTCTCGCCAGAAACCTCCTCCCCCCGGGAACCCCGATGCTCCCCGTGGTCAAGGCCGACGCCTACGGGCACGGGGCCGTTCCCATCAGCCGCGTTCTGGAAGAGGAAGGGGCCAGCATTTTATCGGTGGCCACCGTGGCCGAGGGGGCCGAACTTAGAAAAGCCGGGATCGAATCTTCCATCCTGATCCTTGGCCGCATGACCAGGTCCGAGATCGACGCCGCCCTGAGATGGCAGTGTGAGATCTCCATCGCCTGTCCGGAGATGGCACAGGCCGTGTCGAAGGCCGCCGTGCGGAAGGGCATCACCGTCCCCGTCCATATCAAGGTCGACACCGGGATGACCCGCCTGGGGATCCCATGGGAAACGGCCCCGAAAGAAATCGTTCGGATGGCCAGTCTCCCCGGAATGAAAATCAAGGGCGTCTTCACCCATTTTGCCAACGCGGATCTGGGCGACAGGGAGTTTACCCGGATTCAGAGAGGACGATTCCAGACAATTCGGCAGGAACTCGGGAAATCGGGAGTAGCCGCTCTTTTCCACATGGCCAACTCCGCCGGGGTCCTGACTGCCCAGGGCGCCGAAGGAACCGGCGCCCGCCCGGGGATCATGCTTTACGGCTCGCCCCCTTCCCATATTGTGAGCGCCCAGGGGCTCGCCCCGGTCCTTTCCTGGAAATGCCGCGTTTTGCAGATCCACGATGTCCAGGCCGGGATCGGCATCAGCTACGGCCATGATTACATCACAGAAAGGCCGAGCCGGATCGCCACCATCGCGGCCGGGTATGCGGATGGGTATCCCCGTTCCCTTGCCAATAAGGGACAGGTCCTCCTCCACGGACGCAGGGCTCCGGTCCGGGGAAGGATCACGATGGACATGACCATGGTGGACGTCACCGATATCCCGGAAGCGGCGCCCGGGGATGAGGTGGTCCTCATCGGCAGGCAGGAGGGGGAAACCATTTCCGCCGGCGAACTGGCCTCCTGGGCCGGGACCATCAGCTACGAGATCCTCTGCGGGATCTCCCACCGGGTAAAGCGCTACTATCTTGAAAGTCCAGTGTCCAGAGTCAAGAGGCCGGAAATGTCCAGAGTCCCGAGTCTGCCCTGAGCAATTGGAGAACCTGGCGAACCACGCTCCGGAGAGTTCAGGGTTCAGCCTTAGGAGTTCAGAGTTTTTAGTTCAGAGTACAGAGGAGGAGAACTGTTCCAGGTCAGAGCCCCGGCGAATGAATGAATCCGAAACTTTTTTCGCCCCTACGCTCCCACGCCCTCACCCCCTCACGATGTTTGCCTTCCCCCTTCTTCCTTCTCCCTTCTTCTTTTCAGCCTCCCTCTTTACCCCGCCCCCGTTGCCGTAGTACAAAGTAGTCCATGAACGTCATCGACACCCTGGACTGGATCGGAGGCCGGGTCCTGACCTTTCTGGAGGAGGTCGGCCGCGGGGGCACTCTCCTTTGGCAGGTCCTGGGCGGACTGCTGCGGCGTCCTTTCCCGCTGAAATTGACTATCCAGCAGATGGAAGAGGTCGGGGTGCGCTCCCTTCCGGTGGTCGTCATCACCGCCGTCTTTACCGGCGCCGTCCTTGCCCTCCAGACCTTCAGCGGTTTCCAGCGCTTCGGGGCCGAGGGCCTGGTCGGAACGGTTGTGGCCCTGTCCATGACCAGGGAGCTGGGACCCGTCCTCGCCAGCATCATGGTCGCGGGGCGGGTGGGATCGGCCATGGCCGCGGAGCTGGGCACCATGCGCGTCACAGAGCAGATCGACGCCCTGATCACCCTGGCGACCGACCCCGTGCGCTATCTCGTCGTCCCCCGCTTCCTGGCAGGGATGATCATGCTCCCCTTTCTCGTGGTTTTTGCCGACCTCATCGGGATTTTCGGGGGGTATTTCATCGCGGTAAATATCCTGGGCACAAGCAGCACCATCTACGTCAACAGGACCCTTCAATACCTGGAATTCTCGGATGTCACCGTGGGACTTTTAAAGGCCTCGGTTTTCGGGATGATCATCGCCCTGGTGGGATGCCAGATGGGGTTCTTCACATCGGGGGGCGCCGAAGGGGTAGGGAGGGCCACGACCAAGGCCGTGGTAGGGGCATCCATACTCATTCTGATTTCGAACTACTTCCTGACGGCTATTTTCTTCTGATGGACGGCAAATCAAAAATCAGTGCCCGGGGCCTGAAAAAATCCTTCGGGGCCAAGGTCGTCCTTGATGGCGTCGACCTGGACGTGCATGATGGGGAAAGCGTGGTGGTTATCGGTCAGAGCGGGGTCGGGAAGAGCGTTCTGCTAAAGTGCGTTATCGGGATCCTGAAGCCGGACTCGGGGACTATCCAGATCGATGGCAGCGTGATCACGGATCCCGGCTTCCGCGGCATTGATGAAATAAGGCGGAAATTTGGGATGCTCTTTCAATATGCGGCCCTTTTCGACTCCCTCACTGTATGGGAGAACGTGGGCTTCGGGCTCCTCCAGCACTCGGCCATGAAGCCGGCCAGGATCAGGGAACTGGCCGAGGAAAAACTCAGGATGGTCGGCCTCCCGGGAATCCTCGATCTGATGCCTTCGGAGCTCTCCGGCGGCATGCGCAAAAGGGTGGGCCTTGCCCGCGCCATCGCCATGGAACCGGAGATCCTCCTTTACGACGAACCCACTACCGGCCTTGACCCGATCCGGTCGGATTCCATCAACGATCTCATTATCCAGCTGCGGGAGGAACTTGGGATCGCTTCCATAACCATCACCCATGACATGGTGAGCGCCTACAAGATCGCCGACCGGATCGCCATGCTCTACGGCGGGAAGATCATCGCCGCAGGGACGCCGGAGGAATTCCGCTCAAGCGACAATCCTTACGTCCAGCAGTTCATCCATGGCCGGGCAGAGGGACCGATAAAGGACGAATGAAAAACCGGGCAGGGGGAAGGAAGGAGGAAGAGGAGGAGGAGGAGGAGGAGGAAGGGATTGAGGATTGAGGATTGAGGATTGAGGGTCATGTGAAAGGCCGCGGTACACGGTAGATTTTTTAAAATAACGTTACTCTTACAAGCTTTTTTCTTCTTCCTTCTTTCTTCTTCCTTCTTTCTTCTTCCTTCTTCCTTCTTCCTTCTTCCTTCTGTATCCTAGGACCGCATACCATGAAGACCTTCAAGACCGAAACATACGTGGGCCTTTTCATCCTTCTGGGGTTCCTCGTCTTCGCGTGGGGGACGACGCAGATAACCCATATCGGTGAGAAGGAGGGCTACGAGATATACGCTGTCTTCGACAACGCGGCAGGCCTGGCCGTCAACGCCCCGGTCCGCATGGTGGGTGTCGACATCGGCCGCGTGGCTGGAATCGACATCGCAGACCGCAAGGCCAATGTTATCCTCCGGATCGACAAGGGCCGCCAAATCGACCGGGAGGCCGTCTTTTCCATCCGGAGCCAGGGAATCCTCGGTGACAAGTTCGTGGGGGTCGAACCGGGAGCCAGCGGGGAGTTCTTCAAGCCTGGAGAGATGGTTTCCAAAACAAGGGCCGGTACCGATATCGACAGCCTCATGGATTCCCTTCAGACCGCCGGGCAGGATCTTTCGGCCATCCTGGCGAGCCTCCGCAACGTCATTGGAAGCAAGGAAGGGGAAGCGTCCATGGGCGAGATCCTTCAGAATACGAGGAATCTCACAGCTCAGCTGAGCGGCCTCGTGACCGATAACCGGTCCAGGGTCGACACGATCATTGAGAACCTGGCCGAGCTGACCGCCAGACTGGACGGCATCGCCGAAGACAACAGGGCAGATCTCCGGGAGACCATCGCCAACATCCGGGCCCTTTCGGAGAGCCTTCGCACCGACCTCCCGAGGCTGACAGCCAAATTCGAGGGAACGGCCGACCAGGTGAGCGGCGTCCTCTCCGACAACCGGGAGAACGTCAGGGAAACCATCGACCGGATCCGGAAGGATGCGGAGATCCTCGAGGAAACGCTGGGATCCCTCAAGGTGATCGCCAGGCGCATCGAGGAAGGCGAAGGCACCGTGGGAAAACTCATCAACGAGGACGAAACCTACACCAGCCTCAACGAGACCCTCGGGAGTCTCAACAAGGCGATGAAAAAAGGGGAGCAGCTGAAAATCAACGTGGACATCCACGGGAACTACATCCCCGAACTCGAGGGGACAAAGGGATACCTGACCCTCGACATCCAGCCCACCCCCGACAAATTCTACAGGCTTGAGCTCGTGGACGACCCTGAAGGAAGGCGGGAGTGGCAAAACAGCACTACCGTCGTAACCACCGACCCTCCCGGAACGACAACCACCACCGTCACCGACGAGGTCACCTACTCCGACGAACTGAAATTTTCCGTTCAGCTGGGGCGCCGTTTCCACGACACCGTTTTCCGGCTGGGCTACATAGAATCCTCCTTCGGCTTCGGGATCGACAAGTTCTGGAACAACGACAGCCTCCGGTTCAGCGTGGAGGCCTTCGAAATGGACCGGGATGAAAACCCCGTCGTCCGGGTCGCCGCTGTCTTCAAGTTCTGGGATTTCTTCCACCTGGATATCGGGGCGGAGGATATTGCCAACAGCGACCGCGATACCCTCTGGTTCGCCGGGTTCGGCCTCTCCTTCGTCGACGAGGATTTAAAGTACCTTCTGGCCAAGACCCCCATTCCCTGATTCCATGGCCCGGCCCTCCACCGTTTTCGTCTGCCAGGCCTGCGGCAGCACCTCACCGAAATGGTTTGGCCGCTGCCCGGACTGCCGCACCTGGGGTTCCCTGATCGAGGAAAGACGCTGCGGGGACGAAAGGGGCCAGGCCTCCCCTCCCCGATCCCCCGTCCCGGTCACGGATGTCCCGGCCGATTTCGCCAGAAGAATCCCTTCGGGCTTTTCGGAGCTGGACCGGGTCCTGGGCGGAGGCATGGTCCCCGGGTCCGTCATTCTTCTGGGAGGGGACCCGGGGATCGGAAAATCGACCCTTCTCCTTCAGGTCCTGGCCCGCATGGCGTCCTCCGGGACCCGGGTCCTCTATGTGACGGCCGAGGAATCCCTGCGTCAGGTCGGACTCAGGGCCGAGAGGGTCAACGCCGGCTCCCCGGAGCTCATGGTCCTTTCCGAGACGGATTTCGGCTCCGTCGCCGCGACGGCGTCCGAACTCTCGCCGACAGCCCTCGTGCTGGACTCGGTCCAGGCCCTTTTCAGCCAGGATATCGGTTCCTCTCCCGGCACCATCAGCCAGGTCAGGGAGATCGCCGCCCGTGCCGTGACCCTCGCGAAGGAAAGGGAGATCGTCACCTGGCTCGTCGGCCACGTCACAAAGGAGGGCACCATCGCCGGCCCAAGGGCACTGGAGCACATGGTGGATACTGTCCTCTACTTCGAGGGGGATTCCTCCCACGCCTACCGGATGGTGCGATCCGTTAAAAACAGGTTCGGCGCCGCAAACGAACTGGCCTTTCTGGAGATGACCGGACAGGGGCTGTTGCAGATGGAAGACCCGGCGGGGCTGTTTCTCCCCACCGCGGGACGTCCCTCTCCCGGGTCGGTCGTCGTCATGGGGCTCGAGGGCTCCCGTCCCCTCCTTGTGGAGGTCCAGGCGCTGGTGGCCCAGACCCCCTTTCCCAATCCCAGGCGCACGGTGTCGGGATCCGAACTCTCCCGCGTCCTCCTGATACTGGCCGTCCTTGACAAACGGGCCCGGATCCGGACGGGATCCCTGGACGTCTTCGTCAACGTGGCCGGCGGCCTTCAGCTGACAGAGCCTGCCGCGGATCTGGGAATCGCCCTTTCCATCGTTTCAAGCATCATGGACAAAACGGTGCCGCGCAGCACCGCCCTGTGCGGGGAAATCGGCCTTTCCGGGGAGATCCGCCCCGTGCCCCGCCTGGAGGGGCGCCTGAAAGAGGCCCTCAGGCTTGGTCTGAAAAGAGCCATCGTCCCGGCGCCCGGCAACGGAAAGCTCCCGGCTGTGGCGGGCATGGAGATCCTTCCCGTCGAGACAATCGAGGACGCCATTCAAATTCTCTTTCGATGACTCCCTTCACTACCCTCAGGAAACCTGGGCAGCTTTTATCAAACCCTTTATGCGGATAGGCGTTCTCGACATCTCCCCTCCCCTCATCCTTGCCCCCCTCGCGGGGATCACCAATCTTCCCTTTCGGGTGGTCTGCCGCAGGGGAGGGGCCGGGATGGTGTGGTCCGAAATGATCAGCGCTCGGGCCCTGGCTTTCGGGGATCGGAGAACGGAGGGAATGGGTTCCTTTGACCCGGGAGAACACCCTGTGGCTGCCCAGATCTTCGGCCGGGATCCGGCGGAAATGGCTCGCGCGGCCGGGTTCCTGAGCTCCATGGGTGCGGACGTTATCGACATCAACATGGGTTGTCCCGTCAGGAAAGTACTGAAAAGCGGGAGCGGGGTCCAGCTGATGCGCGAGCCCCGGCTGGCCATGGATATCGTCAGACAGGTCGTGCAGGCCGTGGAAATCCCCGTTACGGTCAAGATGCGTCTGGGATGGTCAGGCGGGGAGGAAAATTACCTTTTCCTTGGAAAGGCTTTTGAGAATCTGGGGGCTTCGGCCCTCATCCTGCATCCCAGGACCAGGGAACAGGGGTTTTCCGGCCTCACCCGCTGGGAGGCAGTGGCGAATCTGGTCCGGGAAGTCACGATCCCGGTCATCGGGAGCGGGGACCTCCAATCCGGGGAAGATGCCGCGCGAAGGTTTAAGGAAACCGGGTGCGAAGCCCTCATGATCGGGAGGGCGGCCCTGGGAAAACCGTGGATTTTTAGCGGGATTCATGCCTACATTACAGGCAGCCCAGGGAAGGATGACCACACCTTTCGCACAAAACTGATGCAGGAGCATATTGAAATGCTCTGCCGGCACCTCCCGGGGCCGCGATGCGTGGGTCATCTCAGGAAACATCTTGCCTGGTACAGCAAGGGGATGCCCGACGGATCCTCCTTCAGGAGGGAGATCAACAAGATGAAGGAACCTGAGGAGATCATCAGGAAGACCGGGGAGTTTTTTGATCTTGCCGGGGAAAAAGCAACGACAAAGTGACCGAATGATGATGCGGCCAGATGACTGAGCGACGCTGCGCGAAGACTTCGGATTTTATCGTCCGGTCATCAGGTCGCCAGGTCTTCCAGTCTAAAAGTCCGGAGAGAATTCCTTGAGTCTCGAATCCTACCTCATAGACTCCCTTTTCGAGGGGCTGATCATTTTTGACGCCCGTTGCCGCGTAAAAAGGATAAACCCTTCCGGCGAACGCATCCTGGGCAAATCGGAAAAATCAGCCAGAAACTACCTGGTGGAGGATCTCTTCCCGAAGGCGTCCGGAGTGGCCGATCTGGTAAAGTCCTCCCTCAGGGAGGGAAGGACCATGGCGCGAAGCGGGGTGGAATATACGACTGCAGCAGGGAGTCCTCTTACCCTTTTTGTGAGCGTATCCCCCCTCCAGAAACCCGACGGGACCGTCGACGGGGCAGCCCTCCTCTTCAGGGACGAGACCCTTTTAAAGGAGGTGGACCGCTCCCGCCGCAGGGCCGACCAGCTAAGCACCGTCGACGTCCTCAACCTGGGCATGGCCCATGAGATCAAGAACCCCCTCGGGGGCATCAGGGGGGCGGCCCAGCTCCTTGACTCCGACCTGGATCCCGGAAGTCCCCTGCGGGAATACTGCGATGTGATCGTCAGGGAGGTCGACCGGATCAACAGCCTTCTTGAAAGCCTCCTCGCAGCCTATCCCAGGGCGGAGGTGCCCATGGAGGAAATCAACATCCATGAGGTCCTCAACGAGGCGCACACCCTGATCTCGATGTCCGGCAAAGGGCGCAGCATGGATTTTTCAAGGGTCTATGATCCCAGTCTTCCGCAGGTATGGGGTGAACGGAACGGGCTTTTCCAGGTTTTTCTGAACCTTTTCAAGAACGCCGTCGAGGCTTCGCCGAAGGGAGGAAAAATTATCATACGAACCCTGACCCCAGTGGGGGCGCCCCTATCCCACCTCCTGGCCCCGGAAAGAAAACACAGGGGAGGTGTTCTGGAGGTGGACGTGATGGACGAGGGCCACGGGTTTGACCCCGTCATCACCGAATTTGGAACACCCTTCTTCACCACAAAATCCAAAGGGGTTGGCCTTGGCCTTGCCATCTGCGAACGGATCGTCAGGAACCACGGGGGCTCCCTTTCCCTGGAAAACCGGGAGGGGGGAGGAGCAATGGTGAGGGTCTTTCTGCCGATGAACGGAATTGGGGAAGAGCGGTAAACCGAAGAGAGAAGAGGAAAGGGAGAAGGGGGAAGGATGAATGATGAGGGAGGAACAGACATCAGGCCGCCTGCAGTTTGGCCTTTGAGCTTTTCTCACGGAAAACAGGGGAACGGTTATGGGTAAAAAGATTCTTGTTGTCGAGGATGATCAGAGCATGCGCTGGGTCCTGGAAAAATCCCTGACCCGGGAAGGGTATGAAGTAACAGCGGCGGCCGATGGGAGGTCGGGGTTGGCCGCGGCCGGGGAGGTTTCCCCGGACCTTGTAATCCTCGACGTCCTCATGCCCGACATGGATGGCCTCACCGTATTGCGCAAGCTCAAGGATTCCCGTCCTCAGGTCCCGGTCATCATCATGACCGCCCAGAACATCATGACCCACGCCGTTGAGGCCATGAGGCGGGGTGCCTTCGATTATCTCCCCAAACCCTTCGACATCCCCGTCCTCGTGGAGCGCGTGGCCAGGGGGCTCGCCCAGTCGGAAACCGCCACCCGCGTGAAGGAAGGGGAACCCACCCCCGACGGGATGGAAGACATGATCGCGAAATCCCCCCTCATGGAGGGCCTCTTCAAAGCCATGGGACGGGTGGCGGCAACGGAGGCCACCGTCCTCATCCTCGGGGAGAGCGGGACCGGCAAGGAACTGGTGGCAAGAGCCATCCACCGCTTCAGCAACCGGGCCTCCGGACCCTTCGTGGCTGTCAATACATCGGCCATTCCGGGGGAGCTCCTCGAGAGCGTTCTCTTCGGCCACGAGAAGGGCTCCTTCACGGGGGCCACGGAAACGAGGAAAGGAAAATTCGAGATAGCACAGGGCGGCACCCTCTTCCTCGACGAGATCGGGGATATGCCCCTTAACCTTCAGGCGAAGATGCTGCGGGTTCTGGAGAACGGGGAATATGAGCGCGTGGGCGGCCAGAAACCCCTCAAGGCCGACTCCCGGGTGATCTCGGCAACCCACCGCAACCTCTGGAATGCCGTCGGGCAGGGGGATTTCCGGGAGGACCTGTATTACCGGCTCAATGTGGTCTCCCTCCAGATCCCCCCCCTGAGGGAACGGAAGGAGGACATCCCCGTCCTCGCGGAACATTTTCTGAAATCCTTCGCCGAACAGCAGGGTGAAAAACCCAGGATCCTCTCCGAGGACGCCATGGCCGCCCTTTTAAGGCACGTCTGGCCGGGAAACGTGAGGGAACTGCAGAATACATTGAGAAGGGCGTCGGTCCTCGCCTCAGGGACCGTGATCCAGGCTTCCGACCTGGGCCTTTCCCCCCGAAAGGACCAGCCGGACGACGCCCACACCTTCGACGAGTTCCTCGAGACATGGCTAAAGGAGATCGTCACCCCGTGGAGCCTCCTCGAAGAGGGAGACCTTTACGAACAGGTGATCTCCAAGGTGGAAAAACCCCTTTTTGCGAAGATAATGGAAGCGTTGAGCGGCAACCAGGTGCGGGCCGCCAAGGTGCTGGGCATCAACCGAAACACCCTGAGGGAGCGCCTGCGAAAATACGCCATCATCCCGAAGGGATCGAGGAAAAGCAGCGCGGCCTCCTCATCGGGCGACGGATCGGGATAAGAAAGGGAACCTCAAATGTTGAAGGTTTTACGGGAAGCCGATTTGGGAGTCGGAAAGGGAGAACCGGGATGCGGGAACCACGTCAAAGCCCAAGGCCCAAAGAGGGACTCTCTCCTCCTTCTCCCTTCTCCCTTCTCCCTTCTCCCTTCTCCCTTCTCCCTTCTCCCTCCTGCCTTTCCTCCCCTTCCCTTGACACGAGGCAGGGTCCAGAATAAGATACAGCGCCCAGAAAAAACGAGGTCGAGGGTCCAACCTAAAACGTCCGGGGTTCAGGACTGAAAACGGCACTTCTTGAATCAAAACAGGCCGTTCGGAAAACAGCTAAGGCAATGATGGTGCAGGAAAGGCCTCTGGATTCAGGACCCTTTACTCTGGACTGAATTTTTCTCTGGACTCTGGACTTTTTTTCCCGCCGGGATAGCTCAGTCGGTAGAGCAGCTGATTCGTAATCAGCAGGTCGTCGGTTCGAGTCCGATTCCCGGCTCCATTTTCAATTAAATATCAAGGGGTTACAGAATATGGTAATTCCTTGATATTTTTTGTTCCCTCCCTTGCCCGGAATGTCCCGATAAGCGTCCCAATAGTGGCGGACATTTTTGTCGTCTGGACCCACTCTCCGCCCCTCGCCCCTCCCCCTGGTAAAATCTTCTCCTGGGGCTCCTCCCGAGAAAAAAATTTTTATTCCGCATCTCTCCCTAGTCTCCCCCTCCTGGTGGTCTGAACCCCTCCGAGCCCCTCCCCAGGGCGAAAAAATATTTTCCCGATAGATACCCCTAGGTCCGTCCTGATTCGCCTCCGGACGGAGAAAACGAATAAAATCATCGTTTTCCCCATACGAATTTCCCTTTTATTTACAAATAGTTAAACGTTTTTTCTTGTTGACTTGGAATTCTTGAAGTGCTAGCCTTTTCACAAGATACCGTTTGGGTCCGCCCGGCGACCCTCCCTCCGTATCAATGAGGAATAAAAGATTCTGCCGGTGAAAATCATTATCCTGACCAGGCCCTGAGTGACGACCAGGGTGAAGTTAGAGGCCGACGCCGAAAAGGCGGGGCCTCTTTTTTTTGGACCTTTAAACAGGGAGGTAAAAAATGGCAGAGGAAATTCTTTGGAGCATTATGAGGACCGCTCGGTCCCTCAGCGTCCATCGCTCCACGATTTACAAGTGGCTGAGGGAGGACCCCAATTTTCCACGTCCCGTGGCGATAACCAAAAATGGGACCAGAATCGGATTCCGCCCCGAGCAAGTCCGCCGTTGGGCGGATGGGCTCAGGCCGATTGAAAAGGAAGCCGTCCGATGAGATGCGAACTTCAAATGGCGACAGAGGCAGACCGTGAAAAATACCGGAAAGAACTTCGGGACCTTGTAAAGGAGTTTTCCCTGAGACCCGAGGAGATTTTCTCGGACCAGGCTCTCCTGGGGTCATCGTTGGTCGTTAAGGCCCTGGAAGATGCCCGCAAGGGCAATAAGGAAAATCCCTCCCCTGGGGGTTCCCCATAATGAACTCCTTTAGCAGGGTTGACAGAGGGCCTTTTTCGAAATCTTTTCGGAGAGCCTGCTACCTAGCCCTTACCTTGGAGGCGTTCGTCGATTCTGAGGCGATAAAACGCTCTCCAGGGCACTTGGAGGATAAAGTTGGGAACCACTAATGACCCCTTTGTCTTGAAATATCGGCGACGGGCGAACAAGACCCCTCGTTCGGTCCTCAAGCATATCCGTACCCATTGCATTGAGTGCATGGGCGGGCAGGTGGCTGAGGTTGCCCGCTGTACTGAGGGAGGACCTGGAGTTTCTATCGAGGAGGCCTGTCCGCTCTGGGCGTTCCGTATGGGGGTGAACCAGGGGTCCAACAAAAAATAAAGGAGAAAAAGAAATGAGACCAAAAACATATCTGTCAGTCGAGGATGCTATTAAACTCACGGGTCTCACCAAGACCGAAATGGCACTTCTTGGGATTGAAGGGCTGTTTCCTCAGCGTCAATTACTCGTCGCCTATCCTTACGCCGAGTTCAGGCGGGCGAGGGATGAGCATGGGAAAGAGTGGGAGTGGAAACTCGGGGAGATTGTGAGAAAATATGAAATGTTGGAGCAAGACTCACGTAGCCTGCCCAACCGAACCTCATGACCATAGTTAGTAAATCGCATCCGGGAGGGTTAAGTTCCAAGGCCGGAACCCTCCCTTGCCGGAGTTAATAAATGACACACACAAAAGAAACAGCCGACTTGTACCTTTCCGCCTATCTCCTTACCAAAGGCCTTAAGCCCGTAGTTAGAACGGAGCGGGAAACCGTAATCTTCGGTTTCCCGGCTACCCCCGAGGCCCAGAATGCCGTCGATGATTTCCAGAGCAACGCATCCATTCCCATTCTCGATTTCCTGAACTCATACGAAAAGGTTCGACGTTTCGCCCTGGACCACAGGCACGGGCGTGTCGCCGTGTGGAGGGGGTGAGCGATGGCGAATACAGACTTTAGAACCAACGTCGGATTTTTTGACCACCCCAAAACCCTCAGGTTGCAAAAAAAACTCGGCTCGGATGGAGTCATCCACCTTCAACGCTTGTGGGCTTATACCGCTGTCAACAAACCAAAAGGCATTATCGACCGGGACCTGGTAGAGGATGCCAGCCGTTGGACCGGGGAGGAGGGCCTGTTTTTGAAAACCCTCCTGGACCTGAAATTCCTCGATGTTGTGGACGATAGCCTGGTGGCCGTCCACGATTGGGAGGAGCATAATCATTGGGCGTTTAATGCGGATGAAAGGTCCGAGGAGGCTCGACGCAGGGCAAATATCCGTTGGCATAACAGCGAGGAGACAAGAGAGGATGCTTCAAGCAATGCTTCAAGCAATGCCGTAAGCAATGCTCCTTTCCTTTCCTCTCCTAGCCCTACCTCTCCTGACCTTTCCTACCCTGACCCTACCTCTCCTGACCTTTCCGAGCTTCAGAACGAACCACCCCCCCTCCCTAGCTCCCCCCCTGAGGGGGGGAAACGTCGGGCAAAAAAACAGCCCGACCCCGTGGAAGGGGCAAATTCTTTCCAAGAGGAAAAAAAGCGAAGGGAGCGGGAGGAGATGGATAGGGCTTTTGCCAAGGCTGAAAGGGAGGAGCTTTGATACCAGGGAGGGAGTTAATGACAACCCCAAAACCTCGGCTTTTAAAGGGGGAGTTTTTGGAATTAATTTTGGTACGTGGATAAACGTAGAAACATACAGGGAGAACTCATAGCCCCTCGAGTTTCCTGACAGCTATAAAAAGGGCTATCCGACAGCTATAATTAGGGCTTATGAGCGGGGCTAGGGGCGGCCCCTGGATGGCCGGAGAGGCCGTCCTCCTCTGGTGGCCTCCCGTTCTCAGGGTTGTGAGAACACTTGAGGGGCAGTATTATAAATTAAAATCGAAAAGGGGTAGATATGAAACGTACTGGTGTTTTTCTTTTAATCCTCCTTGTTTGGATAATATTCTTGCCTTTTCCGATTTTTAGTCAGGAAAATACAGGATTAGCCTCACCGGAGGAAAAGTTGAATTTGAAGGAACATTGGAAAAACGTAGAATATTTTGACGTTTTTGTACATTTTGAGGGGGAAGACACAAAGGCTCTCTTGGATGAAAGTGCCTTGGAGAAATTAGCGAAATTGAAATTTAAAAATAATTTCAAAAACATGCAATTTAAGGAATATCCAATTCCAGGATTCAATTCATCCAAAGAAGAAATCGAGAAAATCAATGCTGAAATGGCCAGAATACTTCGAAAAAGTGCTACTATATTTATAAAAATTTGGGCTGTTGGGACCGATTACCCCATCTCTTTTAACATGGAATTTACACTGAAGACGAATGACTCCGAAATCTTCCGACAGGAGATTCTCGGTTACACATATAAGAGTAATTTTGAGGATACTGCGAGAAATTTTATTTCACATCAAATGGAAGATTGTGCAGTAAAGTTTTTTGAGGCCAGAGGTGAGTTGTGATGCAATTCTATCTAATATCGACCTTCTCATTAACAAGTTGATAGTCTGAGATGTTCAAGAAGTCGATGCCTTTTTTATTTCTTAACAGCTCGGCCATATCCCTAATGGCCATACGTTCCAGGTCTACTCGAAACGGAGCGAGAGATTCTGGAAGCACATTATATCGAAAATAGTTCCAGTTCGAGATGATTGGGTGTCCCTGGGTCAATCTTTTGACGAGGTCGGTAGCCTCTCCGACGTATATTAATTTTCTCTCGGTATCGATAAGTGTGTAGATAACGTTTTTAGCACCTATCTCATACTCTAGTTCTTCCCTATTCTTCCAACCCTGTTTATATACTCTTTTTGGTCCCTTCTTATGTAGTTCATCGTCAACCTTTTGGAGAGCAGGCGAGCCGATTAGTCTGCTGAACAACTCAGGGAAACTTGGTTCCTGGTAATAGTAAGAGGAGAGCTTAAAGACCCTCTGGTCCGAGTCAAATTCAATGTCCAGAAATTCCCAAAAAGGAATTTTCTTTTCGATAACCACTGATTTGCTGGCGGTAAGCTTCCCCTCTAGCGACCTCATATAGCTCATTAGGAATGTACGTTTAAGGGATAAGGTGAGGTCATCTCCAAACCATAGTCGGTAGCGGGGCCCTGCTCTGCCTTTACTCGAAACAGTCAACCAACCCTCAAATTTTCTTTGGGCAAAGGATAACGTCACTTCTGAATCGGGATTTCTTTTCGATGAGCAATGGTTGAATAGTCCTGGGATATCCCACATACGGCAGACCCAGGCTGGAATTGCCGTTCCACTATGCTCGAAAAGAGACATATCAACTTTTTTCCTCCAAAGAGGAAATTCGACATTAGAACGTTCTGTTTTCAATGCACTGTCCCTCCGGCCCTCCGTTCTCCAACCACCTATGGGTAAATAGTATTAGTTCCAATTTTTGGGAGGAAGAAAAGGCAACCCGAAGGTCGTCTTTGTGAATTGTTCATCCTGAACTATCTAGCCTGGAATGGAAACGTCAAGGTATGAGTTTTACAACTAACCATCCGTCATCCACTCCAGAAACGTTGTTAGCTTCAAAGACTAAAGAATCACCATAGGTTGGCATTGTGCCATAGTCGTCATCCATTTGAATCGTTTGAGTAACTCCACCGACGGTGTGATGAGCAAAAAAAACAATGCTGCCACCAGAATTCATAAAGTAAATCTCCTTATACCCAGCAGTAGATATCGGTTCACTAAAAATGGAAGGGGCATCATCAGCTAAATCAACAAAGTCCAACGCCGTAACCGTAATTATGTCAGCACCGGCTATCGAATTATGTAGAGATGTGATTTGATTGCTTATTGTATCAAGTCTAGTTTCGATGCCTGTTACATCGGTCTCAGCCAACGCACTACTCCCACCTCCACCACCTCCACACGAATAGACATAGAACAATCCCGCTACAAATCCGACGAATACTAACCCTATTGTCCCGAACCGCTTCATAGCAAACCCCTTTCCTTTGTAAAAGCAATTCCCCTTAGATTTGTTGTGTTTTACGTTACTGTTGCAGTATGCTGAGTGTCAAGGAGGAAGGGTTATGAGGAAAATTCGAAAATGAAATTTGCTCTTGTCAATGGGCAACGCGAAGTTGCTCGACCCAACCTTTCGGGCAAATGTCCGGTTTGTGGCCATTCTATGGTTGCAAAGTGCGGAGAAGTTAGGATTTGGCATTGGGCTCACAAAGGAAAACGGCAATGTGATGCTTGGTGGGAAAACGAAACCGAATGGCATCGTCATTGGAAAGACAGATTTCCCGTTCAATGGCAGGAGGTTGTCCATACAGGTGAAGATGGTGAGAAGCACATCGCAGATGTGAAGACGGATGAGGGTTGGGTAATCGAGTTCCAACATTCCTACCTTAACCCTGAAGAGCGCCGGTCTCGAGATAACTTTTACCCTAAGTTAGTTTGGGTGGTGGATGGGACGAGACGAACGAATGATAGAAAGCAATTTTCCAAGGTATTGAAAGAAGGGAAACGGGTGGGCGATAGTCCAGTTGTACATATACATTGGTGGGAGGAGTGTAGACTGTTACGGGAATGGTCGGATAGTAATAAGCATATTTTCTTTGATTTCGGCGGAGGTGGGCTTTATTGGCTCTTTTTTAAGATGGGAAATAGGAAAGTGTATGTCGCACCGCTCTACAATACCGGCTTTATCGAAAGCCACAGTGAGGGCAATTTCAGAGAACTTGTTAAGCACTTACAAGGATTTGTCAAAAATTATCTTCGAGCTCAGTCTTTGAAACAAATCCGACAGCAACCTTCCCAGGGCCAACCGGACCCTCTACTGCGCCTCAAGAAATCTTTCGTCCGTAGGGGCAGGCGTCGTTGGCCTTTATAGTAGGGATATAGTGTCTGGAAACTATTCCAAGATTTTTTCTAAGGAGGAGGAGAAGATAAAAGAGGAGCAGGGGATTCTAAAATTTAAAGAGGTACCTCGTAAAGGAATTCTTTCAGTTCCGATGGGTAGGGAAAAGATTCAGGGAGGGTGCCTTATTGTAACTATTGATTAGATTCTAATAATTTATAACGACGGGGAAATTCGGCATTTTTTAAGTGCGGATGCATTGTATTCCAAACAGAAGTATATTATTTCAAAAATTAAACCGACCAAAAACAGCGAATAAGACCATTTAAATATGGCGGAATCAAAAAGCTTATCTATTTTAGATTGCAAGTTATCTAGGCTCCACTCAACTTTTTGACCATTTGATAATTTTAATTCAATCGGTCGATACTCTCTTGCTCGTTTCTCACCAAATCTTAAAGAGGCATTCTTAAGTGTAATGCTAAGTAAAGATATTGTCTTAATAATATCTGGTGAATTCTGAGTAGATGCATAATCCAAAAATAGAGTTTCTATTACTTCAAAACCCTGGTTTTCCGGAAGAAGTATACCTTTATCACTTAGTATCTTCATGCCGACGGTTGCATTGTAGTAACTGGGAGTTAAGTAAGGTAATATTATCGGGATATTTTTTGCGTTAGAGGCAAGGAAACCGAGTGACATAATGACAAGTCCAGAAATAAATATCGCAACTCTATATTTTCTAATTTTCATACTTCTCTTACACCATTTATAATGAAGGTGTGGTGTGTGCTAACTACACCCCGTACAACAAGGCCTAGGACAGATTACACGGTAAAAGGTAGCAGAATCAAGGGTGGGGTTACCCTGAATGGCCTGAGAACTGTCGTCCTTGTGCTTCCCGTATTATTAATTTTCCTTTTGCATATAATGACTAAAGCGATGCAATTGAGTATATTAACCCTTGATGGAGCCTCCAAAGCATCCCCTTTCGAGCCGATATCTTTCCAAAGGTCTATTTCAGAACCTCAAATCCTTCGAGGAACTGGAATCCCGCATCTCTTCCCTACCCACCAAGAAAGAGCGGGGCTATGCCTTCGAGGTTTTCGCTGAAGCCTATTTTGCGACTCAGAAAACGGTCCAGGCCAGACAGGTCTATCCCTTTGAGTCTGTCCCCTTCTCCATTCTAAAGAAACTCTCTCTCGATACAGGTAGAGATATGGGCGTGGACGGTATAGTCGAGGCTCGGTCAGGAGAGGTTCAGGCCTACCAGGTCAAGTTCCGCTCCGGTCGGCCTTCGTTAACTTGGCAAGAACTTTCCACCTTTATGGGTCTCTCTGACCAGGTCGACCAGCGAATACTCTTTACCAACTGCTACGACTTACCCTCGGTGATGAATGAAAGGTCCGGGTTTTTCTGCATCCGGGGCAATGACCTCGACCGTTTGGAAAAAAGGGATTTCGAGGAAATCCAAAATTGGCTTCAGGGCAATTACCACCCCGCTCCAAGAAAAATACCTCGGCCCCATCAGGAACAGGCCCTGGAGGCAATTACCGAGGCTTTAAAAATCAACGACCGGGCCACTGCCCTTATGGCTTGCGGAACGGGGAAAACCTTAGTGGCCCTCTGGATTGCCGAGAGAATGGAATGCCGAAACATTCTTGTTCTGGTTCCGTCCCTGGCCCTTCTCAGGCAAACCCTCCACGAATGGCTTAAAGAGACCCATTGGGAGAACCTTTCCTACCTTTGCGTCTGCTCAGACCCAACCGTTACTCGAAACGTTGACGAACTAGTTGTCCGACAATCCGATGCCGATTTCCCTGTTTCAACCGATTGCGACCTGGTCCGAAAATTCCTGAGTAGAGACGGAACAGGAACGAAGGTAGTTTTTTCTACTTACCAATCGGCCTGGGTTGTTGCGGAAGGAATGGACGGTTGGGGGTCTTTCGACCTGGGCATCTTCGATGAGGCCCATAAGACAGCCGGAAGGGAAGGCACGAAGTTTGCCTTTGCTCTAACAGATGAGAATCTGCCCATAGCTAAAAGGCTGTTTATGACGGCAACCCCCAGGCATTATGACATCCGCAAGAAGGATGAGGAAGGAGATGCCAACCTCGTTTTTTCGATGGACGACCAAGAATTTTATGGAAACGTGGCCTACGACCTATCATTTGCGAGAGCCTCGGATTTGGGCATCATCTGCGATTACAAGGTCATCATCTCGGTGGTAACGTCAGGACCGTCAGGGATGGTAACTAAGGAGCACCTAAAAAGAGGAGAAGTCATCGTTGGAGGAGATATCGTTGACGCCGTGCAGGTTGCCAACCAGATTGCCCTCCAGCAAGCTGTAGAAAAATATGGTGCCGAGAAGATAATCACCTTCCACCGGACCGTAAAGGAGGCCCAGACCTTTACTGGAGAAGGACCTGAGAGCATAGTCAGAAACCTTCCTCATTACTTGGCCTACAATGTCAGCGGAACCCAGCGAACGTCCGAACGTGAAAAAACTTTGAAGGAGTTTAGGCAAGCTAAAACATCAATCATTTCAAACGCACGTTGCCTGACCGAGGGGGTGGATGTTCCAGCGGTGGATATGGTGGCTTTTTTGAGCCCTCGAAAGAGCCGAATCGATATTGTCCAAGCGACCGGAAGAGCGATGAGAAAGAGCTCCAGCAAGAACAAGACGACAGGTTATGTCCTGGTCCCTCTCTTTCTAGAAATGGATAAGGGAGAAACCGTCGAGGAGGCCGTCGAAAAAGGCAAGTTTGAAGAAATCTGGAGTGTCCTCCAGGCTATGAAAGAACAGGACAGTACTCTGAGTGAAATTATTCGACAGATGAGGGAAAACGTAGGAAAAACGGGAAATTTCGATTCTGAAAAATTCGAAGAGAAAGTCGAATTCCTTGGTCCAGAGTTAACTCTGAATCAAATCAGTGAATCTATTACCTCCATCAGCATCGATAAACTTGGAGATACCTGGGATGAGAGATATGGAGAACTTATCCTTTTTAGAAAGAAATTCGGACACTCCAACGTCCCCTCCTACTACCCTGAAAATATAAGGTTGGGGAAATGGGCAGAGAAACAGCGAACCTTTTACAACCAAGGCAGGCTCAGCAAGGACCGTATCGAACGCCTGGAGAGCGTCGGATTTATCTGGAACCCTCTCGACACTGCCTGGGAGGAGATGTTCGCTGAACTGGCCCTTTTCAAGGAACAGTTCGGACACTGCAACGTCCCCACTAACTACCCTGAAAATAGAAAGTTGGGGAGATGGGTGGACAATCAGCGAACCTATTACAACCAAAGCAGGCTCAGCAAGGACCGTCTTGAACGCCTGGAGAGCATCGGGTTTACCTGGAGGGGGAAGAACCCTCTCGACACTGCCTGGGAGGAGATGTTCGCTGAACTGGCCCTTTTCAAGGAACAGTTCGGACACTCCAACGTTCCCCAGCAATACACTGAGAATAAAAAATTGGGGAAATGGGTGAAATGGGTGAGTCACCAACGAACTCTATACAAGCAGGGCAGGCTCAGCAAGGACCGTATCGAACGCCTGGAGAGCATCGGGTTTACCTGGAGGGGGAAGAACCCTCTCGACACTGCCTGGGACAAAAGGTTCGCTGAGTTGGTCCGTTTCAAGGAACAGTACGGGCACTCCAACGTTCCCCAGCAATACACTGAGAATAAAAAATTGGGGAAATGGGTAGACAACCAACGACACTTTTACAAACAAGGCAGGCTCAGCAAGGACCGCATCGGACGCCTGGAGGACATAGGATTCAAGTGGAGATTGAGATGAAGTTCCTGCCTCCCGTTCTTCCGGCTCTCAGACCACGAAATCTTCTGGCTTCATCCCTGTCCTTTTCATAATCAGCCTATCGGCTCCTGGCACTCTCCTACCTTTCCGGACGGCCTTCTATATTTAAGCGGACATTAGGAAGCAAATAAATATTTTACGATTTATCACAGTTCTTATTGTAATAATCATCCAAAAACTCAAAGAATTTCTTTAAGTCATTGTTTGCACCTTCATTTTTTTCACAAAATTCGCGATATGCTAAATGTAATTCTGGGTCCCTAACTTCTATATTCCTTTTATTTGGATGGATTTCCCTCCACCGTCTTCGTATTTTTATATACCTAGGTCTATAACCAACATCTATTGAACGTTTCCCCAATTTAAAAAATTTACTTTGTGTTTTGTCTTCCTGATTAAATGTAGTTTGTATTTGAGTTATTTGTTTTTGTGTTTTTTGGACCAAAAATTTTTTTTCATCTTCTTTTATTGTTCCAATTTTAGTATCTTCCGGATAGTAAATATTTTCTAGAGCATTGGCCCATTGCATTTCATTCAGTTTTCCAATTTCGGCATCGGAAGTAATGTCTACCTCTATACTCTTTTTGTTTCCCACCCTATACACGTCTTCGTCAAAAAATATAATCGAAATGGATGGATTTAAAGGGAAAATAATTTGTGTTCCCCTTAAAGCAAAACCGCCTGTCCCATATTCATCTTGCTGCCCTAAATATTGGTTACATATAACTACGGGATTATCTGAGGTAATAAAATATCTATTTGTATAATTTACTAATATTTTCATGCCTAAGTCCAAAACGAAGGGTAAACCACTTATTGTAATTGAGAGACTCTCAGTCGGAGCACTGGTCAATTTAAGTGTTACCAAATCAATATCTAAATTTTTTAATTTCGGATGGTCCCTAAAGGTTTCCTTAAATATGTAATCTGCGGTTTTATTCATTTCATCTGCAGCCGATTTCGTTCTCCCCATTTGTGCTAGAATATAAAATAGCAAGTTTACGTGTTCTGCTGAGAACCTTTGTGGAACACTAGTCCCAGCAATAACATTACGAATTATCAAGGAAGCTTTTTCATCTATTTCACTCAATATTTTTTCTATTTCACCATCTTTACCATAAAAATATGGTTCATAACATTGGGTTTTCAGTTTGGCTCCAATAATTATTTCCCTATTGGATATGTTATAAATATCAATCGTTTTTTTTGATGCGGAAAAATTTTTTAAATAAAATCTCGGGACATAATGTTGGTTTTTTCTTTTCGTCATATTTCATTGGTCCAAAAAAAATTTTATGTTGCTATCCATTGCGAATAAAACCCCTCTACCATCTTCAATGTCAATTATTAGACATCGAACTCCTTCGGTTTTAACTCTGTCGCTTCTTTTCCGGCTTAGGCTTACGCTCAAACCGGATACCCTGGTCTCCTGGATAGGGTCGCCGATGATTAAACGCCTCGTAGAAAATCCTCTCGGGTATTCCCTGGGGGAAAGCATCGCAGGAGGGGTAGCGGTCGGCGTCCCGGTCGTGAAAGTGGATACAGTTAAGACAAAGCGGAGCCGGTCCGATGGTCATAATCGCCTCTCCCTGGACCTGGGCCTCATAAAATGACGGTCCCAGGTTTAAGCCCGAGCCTTTTCTCTATCTCTTTTTCGGCTCCCGGCATTCTCCGTCCTGTCCGGATAGCCTTTTTAATCCCCTCGATAGCTCCCCCCTCGGAGTATCCGAAGGTCGGGGGCCCCTCTCCGAACCTGGCCTGGTAGAGGTTAATCAGGTCGTAATAATCCAACTCCTCCCCGATATCCCTCATCGGCTCGCCGGTTTCCAGGGCTCTTTCCATATACTTTAGAGCCATCTCCGCCGGATATCCGAGAAGCGGGGGCCGTTCGTTAAACTTTTCCCCATACTGTTTTTCAAGCTTGCGAAACTTTACCGAGTCCATTAGGCCCCTCCTGGGAAGGGGATAACCTTCCCCTGGGCTTTCTTTCCGGGCTCCTCCTGGGGCTTCCCCTTGAGGATTTTCTGGAGTTCCTTGCTCCATTCCTCCCAGGCCTGTTTCATTTCCTTCCGATAGTCGTAAAGGTCGTAAGCCTTCGCCGACTCGGGCCTGTTGTCGGCGTGATTTAATATCTTTTCGATGACGATATCCTTAACGCCTGGGAGTCCGCTTAACCGGGTCCGGGCTGTCCTCCGGAGGTCGTGAGGGGTCCAGGAGGGGTCCTCGATGCCTTCCAACTCCTGGTAATGGCGACGAACGTGTTTAGACAGGTCCTCGACCGGAACCGGCTTCCCGTCGAACCGGGGGAAAATATAACCCGACTCTTTTTTCTCCCCGATAATCCCCAGGGCGAGGTCCGTCAGGTGGACCTTATGCTCCCTCCCGCCTTTTGTATCCGGCAGGGTTAAAGTCCGCCCGTCCAGGTCCAGGTTTTTCCATTCGGCCCCCGCCACTTCCCCGACCCGCATTAAGGTAACGAGGGATAATTTGAGGATACGCCGGGCCTCCTCGGGGACCGGAGCTTTCTCGATACCGGACCAGAACCCCCGGATTTCCGAATCGGAAAGAACTCGGGTCCGCCTGGTTTCCTTATCCCGTTTTCCCCTTCTCATTTTAGGGAAAGCCAGGGGGACGGGATTATCCTCCCTTAAATTTTCCCCCTGGGCAAAAGTAAACATCGAGCCGAGCAGAGCCTTAAAACGGTTCCCCTGAACCTTGCCTCTCTCTTCTCTGATTTTATTAACGAGTTCCCTTATTTCGACAGGCTCGACCTCGACGAGAGGCTTGTCCTTCCATTCCTCCGGGAAATAGTGGACTTTCTTTTTCGACCTCCCGGTATTATCCCTCGGGAGACTGCATATCTTGCCGAGTTCCCGGCGATATTCTTTTACGGTCTTTTCTTTCAACTCAGGGATAGCGTATTCCTTCATAAACCTGTCGGCCAGGTATCCGACCGTCCGGGCTTGTTCCTTCTCGGCCTTATCACGTTCAGCCTTTACCCTCTCCCGTTCCTCTTTCTCTCTTTTATCTTTCTCTATATCCTGTACCCTGCTCTCGGCTATATCCTCACCCTCGCCGACCTTTATCTGGGCCGTGTCAAATTCAGTTCTGGCCTCGGCATATCCCTTAGAGTCGTAATCCCCAAGCCTGTAATATCGCTCCTTACCTCTGAGCGTGTATCTGTATATCCAGGTTTTCCGGTCTGTCGGATAGACTCGAAGATATAACCCGGTGGCGACTCCGCCGTTATCGACCTCCACGGCCCAGTAGGGTTTCTCCCTAGGCTGGAGTTTCTCGACCTGCTTGGCCGTCTTGAAAGTAAACTTGAATTTGGTTTCTCTCGTTCTTTTTCTCAGGCCCACGATTACCCCCTTTGCTACCCTATTAGCCTAAAAAAATGTCCCGATAAGAGTCCCAATAACAATCCGAGATGCAGAAAAACTCGGGCAGACTCCATAGAACAAATAATAGAGATATTTTCCTTTAGTGTCAAAGGGATTAGACCTGGTAAAAAGTGTCTTTTTGTGTCCGCAGGAATCCTCTGTTCTCCCGTTTTTAACTGATTCGTAATCAGCAGGTCGTCGGTTCGAGTCCGATTCCCGGCTCCATCCCAAAAAGGATGCCCCATCCACCAGGATGGGGTTTTTTTTGGGATCATGGCTTGGGTGCCGGCAGGATTTGAACCCGGACCAGGTTCAGGTTCGACCTGTCCATTGTAGTCGCTCTGAAAACAAGGTTCTGCGAAGGGGAAAAAAGAATCAGGATCTAGAACCGTGATGGCGTCCCGAGGGAAATGAGGAAGCGGGCGCCCCAATAGAGGCCGAGGATCATCAGCAGGGGAAAGACCACTATGTTGAAAAGATAGGCGGCCGTTTGGCGGATGACCGCGGAGGCCAGGGCGCGGGATCGCGATTCGAGCAGGCTTCCCAGCTCTTTGAGCCTTTCGGTGGGCACCACCCCGGCAAGGATCCGGGCGACCCCCGTTTTCCCCCCTTTGTCCTCTTCCACCACCTCCGGCCCCTCCCCTTCATAGGGAACAGGAACGGTCACCGAGTAGGTCCGGATTTTCGCCGCGGCCGGGGAGTCCTCTTTCTCAAGGATCTGCGGCATCTCTCTCCTCAGGTCCTCCATGACGCGGTTTGCCTCCTCGATGGGCGATCCGGTGATGTGGACCGAAACCCATCCGGCCCCCACGAAAGCCAGGGGCAGAGCCAGGTAAAGGATGAGGGCAACGGTGAAGGAGGCGGTGGCGGTCTTCCAAAAGAGGCTCCCCGCCCTGGAAAATGAGGGGCCGATGATCCCCGCCAGAAGCGCCAGGCCCGCGCAGATCAGGAACAGCCAAAGGAACCAGATGTCCACTGTCTGCGCAAGGTCCAGGAGATACCCCGCCGCATGGAAATAGACCACCGCGGCCAAAAGAACCTTCCACCCGAAATTGACGTAATCGTAGACCGCGATGGCCAGATCCCCGATCTTCACATTGAGGATCAGGCCGATCTCCGAGCTGCGCAGAATGGCGAGCCCCGCTTTGAGGGCGGACATGGCCAGAAAACCCTCCAGCGCCCGCTCCCTCTGGGTCTCAAGGTAGGCGGCAGCCTCCGTCCGTATCCACCCGCCTCCGGCTTGCCCGGCCAGGACCTCGACCAGGGGACCTCTCGATGTTGGGATAAACGAAAGGATCAGTAAGAAGAGAACGACCCCCAGGAGGAAGGGCCGGAAGCGCAGAAGTTCAGGGAACCTGACCATGGGAAGTCTATTCTAGGGGTTCGGCAAAGGGTTTGCAATACTGCCGGTGTCCGAACCGTCTGGGGAGAACCTGGTGGGGTCAGGTCCTGCCTCCTGATGTTTTATCCAAAAAAGTAAGACAGCAGGACCTGACCCCACGGTTCCTGAGCGGGGATTTTCCTGCCCCTTAGGTGCGCATTTTCAGGCAGGCAAATTTGATGATGGCGATCTTTCCTGCCGTCGTTTCCGGTGACCTTTCGAAGGCCATTTTAAGATACGCCAGGGCCTTGTCGATCATGCCGTTCTCCTGGAAGAAATTCCCCCTCTCCAGCAGCCCGTCCGCCGGGAGCCTGTCAAGATCCTCATCGATTTCTCCATTTTCTTCTTTAAGTTCGGTTATCGCGACCTCTTGTTTTTCCATCCCTTTTCCTCTTCCTCCGCATTCCCTTCCCTGGAATATTCCAGCTGAAAAAACTCTGTCAGGCCGCCCCCAATGGATCGGTCTTTGCGAAATAAACTGCATCAACCGTACCAGTGCCTTTTCATTATAAATATCTATTAATTTTAATGGGTTAGAAAAAAATACAGGAAAAACCCGGGGGGCCGAGGTGCGACATTTTTTTCTGGTTTTGACGAAAAAGACACTTTGTTAAATTCCGGGGATCCCTTTTTCCCGCCGTCTGCCATGGAGCAGACAGATTTTTCCCTTCAGCCGCTATTCAGTCAGGGCCAAACCTTGTGTGCATCTGCGGGCTGGAAGTCTTTTTGTGCGCGGAAGATTCAGATGCCGCAGGCCAAGGAAGGCGCAAGGCCTTTCCTAAAGGACTCGCGCGATTCCCCCTGTTTTCGGCAGGATTACGGAAAAGCTTTTCGTTAAGTGAAAGAAACCAGGGTCGCTGCCATCCCTGTCAGTCAATTCCCGGAATTTTCCCTTCGTCGTCCCTCATTTCATTGGGAAGATGGACGGCCTCCACGTCGCATTCCGCTTTCAGAAAAACGTTCTTGGAAGTCTGGGGGACAAAGGCGTGGCCGATGACACTACTCCCTTCCCTCTTGCCGATGACGATGAGGTCGGCCTTTTCCTCTTTCGCCGCCGCCAGGATCTCCTTGTAGGGGACTCCGAAGCGAAGGATGAAGGGAACCCCTCGCGCATGGCGGCGCGCGAATTCCTCCATATCCCGGGCCGCGTTCTCCATGGATTCCTCCCTGGCTTTTTCAGTGGAGACGTGAGGCACATAGAACCCCGCGTAGCTGGCTTCCGTGACCACGTGAAGCAGGAGAAGCTCATCGCCTTCCTTTGCAAGGGATTTCGCGTTTTCAACCACGATTACGGACTGACCGCCCAAATCGATGGGTACCAGAATTTTACGCGACATTTTCCATTCCCCCTTCCCGGCACCTTTCCCTCTCTTCCACCCCGGATCACGACCGGCCGCCATGGGACGGACCCCGATCCCTTCCCCGGAACCCTCCGGAATTATCCTTCGCCCGCGGGCCTTCGGCTGGCCTCCCGAAAGGGCTTTTTGGGTGTTTTCCACCCAGAGCTTCCAGAGCTGCCTTAAATCGTTGCTCATGATGAGGATATTATGCTTGAGGCCCCGATCATCGAGGAAATGCCCCTGGAGGTGGGCTTCAGTGTGGAACCCCAGATCATTGTAAAAAAGGCTCACATTGAGCTGGTCCTCAACAACTTCGGCAACGACCTTTTCAAGCCCCCCATGCAGGGCGCTGCGAAGGAGCTCCCCGGCCAGGATACTGCCCAGGCCTTTCCTCCTCCAGTCCGGCAAAACCGTGATCCTGATGTTTCCCAGGTGGGCTATCCAAGGGAATCCACCCGAATGGAGAACCGCGACCCCGATGATCCCCTTTTCCGTCAGGGCGACGATGGAAAAAATATTCTGCCGACTGACGGTCCCGGATCGGGATACGGGGCCGCAAGGATCCATGTCATCACAACGGATGTATTTTTTTTCTTCAGGAGGAAGGGCCGAGAAGAGACCCTCGAGGCCCGGGAGATCCTCATCGACCATGGGACGAAGGAGGACCCTGCTGGCGTCCCGGAGGACCGCTTCCCTGGGGTAATCCTCAAGAGTCATTTGTCGTCGCCTCCCTTTGCAGATGCCCCCGTCCGGACTTCCTGACCGGAACGGACATGGATTTCTCTCTTTTTTGTGCATATACCATTCCAGAAAAAAAGGCTGCGGTCCAAACCCGCATTTCAATGATTTTCCTGCGAAATCATCCTATCCCGAATATCGGGGGAACTTTTCTCCCTCCTCATAAGGCGCATTTTGCGACTTCAGGCATATACCGGCCCCGATTTTCCACGAGGATGGGATGGACACCTGACCAACCGTTCGTTATTATTGTTTTACAGGGATTCATGGCCGCTTGTCCTCCGGAGAGTCTTTTATCATGGTAAAAAACAAAGACCTCGCGACAGACAGCGAAGTTTTAAAGACCCTTTTTGATTCCATTGCCGACGGCATTTTCACCATCGACAGGAATTTCCACATCACATCCTTTAACCGCGGGGCCGAAAAAGCCACCGGCTATTCCGCCTCGAAGGTCCTGGGAAAACGCTGCTCCGAGATCCTGAAGACAAACCTCTGCGGTTCCGATTGCGCCCTTAAAAAAGCTGTCCAGAACGGGGAACCCTGTATGAGATACCCGGTCCTCATCACCTGCGCCGGCGGAAACCAGGTGCCCGTCAGCCTCACCGCCTCCCCTCTCATAGCGGGTGACGGCTCCGTCATCGGAGGGACCGGGACCTTTCGAACCTTTGCCTTGCTGGAGGAACTGCACCACAAGGTCCAGGGCGTCGGTTCTTTCCAGAACATCATTTCCCGCAGCCGCAAAATGAAGGAGATCTTTTCCCTCCTTCCAAAGATCGCCGAAAGCGACAGCACAGTCCTGATAGAGGGCGAAAGCGGAACGGGGAAGGATCTTGTCGCAAGGGCCATCCACGCCCGGAGCCAACGGAAGGACGGTCCCATGGTCGCCGTAAACTGCGGCGCCATCCCCGACACCCTCCTGGAATCGGAACTCTTCGGCTACACCGCCGGGGCTTTTACCGACGCTAAAAAGGATAAACCGGGCCGCTTTTCCCAGGCCCACAACGGGACTATCTTTTTAGACGAGATCGGGGACGTGAGTCAGGCCCTCCAGGTCAAGCTCCTGCGCGTCCTCCAGGAAAAAACCTTCCAGCCCCTGGGCTCCACCAGGACGGTCACCACAAACGTCAGAGTTGTCGCGGCCACCAACAAGAACCTTTCGGAGGAGGTCGAAAAAGGGTTTTTCCGCCGGGATCTCTACTACCGGATCAATGTTGTCAAGATCTTCCTCCCTCCCCTCCGGGAGCGGAAAGAGGATATCCTTCCCCTTGCCGAGAGCTTCATCGACAGGATGAACTCCATAAGGAAAAAGAACATCCTCCGGCTTGCGCCCAAAGCCATTGAAGCCTTCATGGACCACGATTGGCCAGGCAATATCAGGGAACTGGAAAACGTCATCGAACACGCCTTCGTCCTCTGTGAGGAAGGGCTTATTCTCTGCCAGCATCTCCCCGATTCCATCTTCTGCCGGGAGCATCCGGCCGAAGCTGTAGATTCCAACGGGGAGACCCTCGAGGAAATGGAAGCAAGGGCGATCCGGGACGCCTTGATCCGCAACAGGTGGAACCATTCCGCCGCCGCCAGGGAACTCGGGATCGACAAGTCGACCATCTGGAGAAAGATCAGGAAGCTCCACATCCATCCTCCGCCGGCTCAGGATTGACGCATTCTGCTATAGTTTTATTTCCCTTTCGTTGCAATTTGCCCCATTCCCCGATCCTCACCCTTCAGAAATTTTTTTTCATCCTTAATATTTTCAATCGGTTATCGATTTTTCACCCTCACCTCCGGGTGGCAGGGTTCTTGCTCGATCCCCTTTAAAAAGAGGAGGACCGCTTTGAAACAGGAAAAATACCGGGACACGGAAGGGGAACAGATCCTTTTGGATGAGGTCCACCTGGCCGAAGGGGATATAGACCAGTTCCTGAAAAGCAAGGCCCACGAGGCTGAGGAGATTCTTCTCAAGGCCAACCGGAGGTTCGAAGAGGAGAAAAAAAAGGCCCTGGAGAAGGCCCGCGAGGAAACAGAAAGGATCCGGGAATCCCTGATCCTCGATGCCATGGAAGAGGCGTCCCGCATCCAAAGGGATGCTGCGGCGGCCCTCGAAAAGGAAAAGGCGGCCCTTGAGAAAAACCGACCGATAATCATCGGGAAGATCGTGACCCTCCTTCTCGGGGGAGAGGAATGATCACACGGATGGTGAAAGTTACCTTCATGGGACCCAAAGGACACCTCATGGAGATCATGGACCTTCTCCACTCCCTCGGGGTGGTCCACCTGGAACCTTATCCCATCGAGGATCCCCGCCTGTCTTACGCTCAGATCCCTTCCGAACAGGGCCCCCGGGAGACTCTCCTGAAAAAACTCCGCTTGTTTCTGGAAGAGATCACCGCCCTCCTGGCCGCCCTGAAAAGACCGGCTGCCCCCCCCGCGGTAGCGGCCTGGCTTTTTAACCACAACATCTCTGGAGAGGATCTGGAAAATACTGTGAGGGAGGCCGGGGAGGAGATCTCCCCCCTTTATTCTCAGATCCTGGAACTAAAAAACGAACTGGTGCTTCTCAAAAGATACGAGCGGGTCCTCGCGGCCCTTTATCCCCTCCTGGACGACGCCGTGCAGGTGGAGCGCCTGGATCTCATGGGGATCATCATCGAGCGCAAGAGGATCGCCGTATTGCCCCTGCTTGAAAAGGAGCTCGCCCGAATCACCGAAGGGCGGTACAGACTCTTCACCAGGGAGATGGACCGGGAAAATATCGCAGCCATCCTGGGTTATCCCCCCGAAAGCGAGCCCGCGATCCGCAAACTCTTTTCCGAAGAGAGCATCGCGGAGATCCGTCTCCCGGCGGGCTACGAGGACAAGCCCCTCGCCACCACCCTCCGGCTCCTGATGAAACGCCAGAGGGAACTTCCGAAACTCATCGCCAGACTCGAGGGAAAAATGGAGGACATTTCCCTCCGCTGGTTCGGGAATCTGACCCGCATCCAGGGCATCCTTCAGGAGCGCATCGAGGAGCTGGGAACCATCACCCTGACCGCCCAGACACGGCACGCCTTTTTCCTCAGGGGTTGGATCCCGGAGGAGAAGCTGTCCAAGGTGTTCGAAGCGGTCAACAGCAACCTCGGAAACGCGGTCCAGATGGATGTGGCTCCTGCGAAATCCTCCGAGCGCGACCACGTTCCCGTCCTCTTGAAAAACGGGCCCCTGGTCAAGGTCTTCGAACCCCTGGTCAGAATCGTCGCCCTCCCCAGATACGGCACCCTGGACCCGACACCCTTCATGGCCGTTTTCTTCCCATTGTTCTTCGGCTTCATCCTTGGGGATATCGCGTATGGTCTGGGGCTCCTCCTTCTTTCCATCTTGCTTTACCGGCGTTTCGCGGAAAATCCGTTCATCCGCAGCGTTTCCATCGTCTTCATGATCAGCGGGATATCGGCGGCCGTCTTCGGCCTGCTTTTCGGTGAATTCTTAGGGAATCTCGGAGAACACTGGGGCCTTCACCCCCTTCTTATGAACCGGGCCAACCTGTTCCTGCCCCTCCTCCTCATCGCGATCGCTCTCGGATACGCCCACATCATGCTCGGGTTTTTCCTCAACATGTGCGTCTCCATCCGCGAGAGACATCATAAACACTGGATCGCTTCTGTCGCGAGCATGATGTCCCTGGTGGGTTTCGCCCTGCTGATCGGTCATGCGACCGGTTATGCGCCCGGCGGCCACATCGCGGGAGGAATCCTTCTTGTCTCAGGGATTCCTGCCCTCATCCTGACCGAGGGGTTCATGGGGCCCCTGGAACTCCTCAAAAGCTGCGGGAATATACTGTCCTACGCCCGGCTCATGGCCATCGGGGTTTCCAGCGTCATCCTGGCGGAGGTGGCCAACAGCATCGGCGGGATCCTGGGCTCCGTCGCGCTGGGCATCACCGTTGCCCTCATCTTCCACGGACTGAATTTCGTGCTGGGGGTGTTTTCCCCGACGATCCATTCCCTGAGGCTTCATTACGTGGAGTTCTTCAGCAAATTCTTCCAGCCGGGAGGGAAGCCTTACCAGCCTTTCCGGAGATACGGATTATCCTGAAAATGCCCTGAAAAAGGAGGCAATCATGTCTGACACCGTTCTTATCGCTTTCGCATCCGCGCTGGCCATCGCCGTGCCGGCCCTGGCCAGTGCCTGGGCGCAGTCCAGGATAGGCGCGGCCGGCGCTGGAGCGCTGGCAGAAAAACCGGAGAACGCAGGGACCCTCATCATCATGCTGGCGATCCCGGAGACCATGGTCATCCTCGGTTTCGTCATCGCCTTCCTCATCCTGGTGATGCTCAAATGACAGGGGACAAGGTTCCCGCCTCCAGCCGGCAGCGGCTCATCGAGAGCCTCTGGGAGGACGCCCGGAGGGAGGCCCAGCAGCAGGTGGAAAAAGCCCGTTCGGAGGCGGGAAACCTTATCGAGGAAAGCCGGCAGTTTTTCGAAAAGCAGATGGCCCTCGCGGACATGAAGGCCCGGGAGGAGGCTCTGCCCCATGTTTCGCGGACGCTGAACCAGGCGCGGAACAGGACGAGGCAGTTTGTCCTGGAAGAGCGCCTCGGTTTTCTCAATTCGTGTCTGGATGAAGTGGCCGGAAGGGTCACTCGCGAAAAAGGCTTTGTCAAAAAGGTACGGGCCGCATTCGAGTACCTGCTGGGCGATGCCCTGTCCGCCATGGGGGACGCCGGGAAAATCGAGGGGATTGTGAACCCGTTAGACGCGGCCCGGGCCCGCGGCATCCTTGTTGAGAAGGGTATCGACTATGATCTCACGGAGGGCGGAAACATCACCGGAGGCGTCCTCCTAAGGGCCCGGGAAGGGACCATGGTCGTGGACAACACGATCGAGGGTCGGCTGGGGACCCTCCGGGAGACCCCTCCCGTGGATCTTTTGAGGCTCATCCGGGAATCGCAGGATTGATTCGGGATCCCAACGGGCCTTTGGCCCCAGGAAGAAGGACCGGGAGATGGCAGGGCAGATCGATTACTTCAACGCGCGCGTCTGGGGTATGCGCGATTCGTTGCTCCCAGAGGAGCTCCATGAACGGCTCCTCTCCGCGACCACCGTGGATTTCTGGGTTTTGGCTCTGAGGGAGACGGCCTACAGCGCCTTTCTCGGCCCCTCCCCGGTTTCCCGCGATGCCCGCGGCCTCTATCGGGCCGTTGACGCCTCTGTGGCGGCACGCACGCGGCGGCTTGTGGGGATCACCCCCGGCAATCCGGCCAAAGCCCTCAGGGTGTGTCTGGCCGAACAGGATCTGGCCAACCTCATCGCGGTCACCAGCGGCATATATAACAACGCCAACCCCGATGATATCCTCTCCGGGACCCTCGCGGGGGGGTTCCTCGGTCCGGAGCAGATAGAAGCCCTCACTCAATGCAGGACCCTCGTGGAGGCGGCGGACACCCTCACCACCTGGGGCTATGCCTACCACTCGACCTACAGAGAATCCCTCTGGAATACAACGATAGAATCAAAACCCAAAAGGCCATGGGCAGCCTCAACCGTGACTCCGCCCATGGACCGGCCCCTGACGGATCTTCGCCTGGATCTGAACAGGAATTTCGTAAAGGTCCTCCTTGCCGACGCCAGAAAGTGCGGGTACCCGGTCATTTCAAGGTTCATGAGGGAGAAGGTGGACCGCATCAACCTCATGACGACCCTGATGTGGCGCGCCCTTCCTTCCGACAGGGACCCCATGGAGTTCTTTCTTCCGGGAGGATCTTCGGTGGGCGAGGACAATTTCAGGAGGATGCTTGGGGCGAATGACCTTTCGCAGGTGATCGCCCAGATGACCCCGGGGCCCTTCAGAAAGAGCGCCGAAAAAGCCGCGGGGGACCTCGGCGGCCGCGAGAAGATATCCCTTTTCGAGTCCTCGCTGGAAAGGAGGATCCTCCAGCGCTACACCCGCCCCCTGGCCCTCGACCCGCTGGGAGCTGAACTTTTTCTTTCCTACCTTCTCAGTTTGCGCCATGAAGGGATCAGGCTCAAACAGTCCCTGACCCGTCTTATTCTGGACATACCCCTGGATATGTTCCTGGAGATGACCACCCATGGCTGACATCCTTGTCATCGGCGAGTCGGAGATCATCGAGGGGTTCTCCCTCACCGGAGCCCGTATCCGGCCAGAGAGCGATCCGGCGCGGGCGGAGCAGGTCCTTCACAACCTGCGCGCATCCAGGGAAAGCGACATCGTCGTCATCACGGAAAGCCTCTTCGAACAGCTCCCCGAGAAAACGCGTGTCCTCCTCGAAAGCTCCGGGCGGCCAATCTTTCTGACGCTTCCGCGCCCGGCCGGAATGGAGTCCCTGGAAGAGAGGGAGGACCTCATCTCGAGGATCATCCGGAGGGCTGTCGGCTATCGGCTGAAAATCAGGAGATAAAATCAGGAATTTAACACCCGAGGAGACTTTTCATGGACACGGACGGCCAGATCAGCCGTATTTCCGGTTCCACCGTGGAGGCTGTTGGACTTGCGGGGGCGCGCATGTACGATGTGGCCAGGGTGGGGCACCTCAGGATCATGGGCGAGATCATCCGCATCGAAAAAGGCGTCACCACCGTCCAGGTGTACGAGGATACGTCGGGCCTTTCGGTGGGGGAACCGGTCCTTTGCACCGGTCAGCCCTTGGGGGTGGAGCTTGGCCCGGGCCTCATCGGAAGCATCTTCGACGGCATCCAGAGACCTCTCGGAGCGCTGCGCCAGGTGGAGGGGGATTTCATCCTCAGGGGAACGGATGTCTGCTCCCTCGACAGAAGCGCCCTCTGGGAGTTCGAGCCCGCGGCTGCGGAAGGGGACCGGGTGGAGGGAGGCGATACTGTCGGGATAGTCCGGGAGGGGGGGAAAATTCTCCACAGGATCATGGTCCCTCCAGGGATGGAAGGCCTCATCCAGGATATCAACGCGGGTTCTTTCAAAATCGAGGACACCGTGGTCCGCATGAAGGACCGCAAGGGGAATGAGAGGGAGCTGACCCTTCTCCAGAAATGGCCCGTCCGCATCCCCAGACCCTGCGGGCGAAAGATCCCTCCCGACAGGCCTTTCCTGACCGGCCAGCGGATATTAGACACCCTCTTCCCCGTCGCCCTGGGGGGAGCGGCCATCGTGCCCGGCGGGTTCGGGACGGGGAAAACGGTGGTGGAGCAGACCCTGGCAAAATACGCCCATGCCGACGTCATCATATATATCGGCTGTGGGGAGCGGGGAAACGAGATGACAGAGGTCCTCCAGGAATTTCCCGAGCTGGAGGACCCCCAGACAGGCGGCTCCCTCATGGAGCGTACCGTCCTCGTGGTCAACACCTCCAATATGCCGGTTGCGGCTAGGGAGGCATCCATCTACACGGGCATCACCATTGCCGAGTATTTCCGCGACATGGGCTATCACGTCGCTCTCATGGCCGACTCGACCTCCCGGTGGGCGGAAGCCCTGAGGGAGATCTCAAGCCGCCTCGAGGAGATGCCGGGGGAGGAAGGATATCCCACCTATATGGGAACCCGCCTTGCCGGGTTTTTCGAAAGGGCCGGACATGTCCAGACCCTCGGAAAAGAGGACCGGAAGGGCTCGGTGACCGTGGTCGGGGCTATCTCCCCCCCGGGAGGTGATTTTTCCGAACCCGTGACGCAGGGATCCATGCGCATTTCCGGGGCACTGTGGGCACTTGACACTTCCCTGGCCCACCGGCGGCATTTCCCCGCCATAAGCTGGACGCGGAGCTACAGCCTTTACTGCGACACCCTGGCCCCCTGGTTCATGAAGGAGGTGTCCGAGGACTGGCCCGAGCAGAGGATGAACCTGAACCGGATGCTGGAAAGGGAAAAGGAGATCCTGGAGATGGTCCAGCTGGTGGGGGAAGACGCCATCCCGGAGAACCAAAGGATCCTTCTCCTAGGCGCCCGTCTCATCAGGGAGAACTTCCTCCGCCAGAACGCCTACCATCCGGTGGACGCGTCCTGCTCCCTGGCCAAGCAGTACTGGCTCCTCAGGGCCTTTCTGGAGAGCTACCAGGTGACCCTTAAAGCCCTGGAGCGGATCCCCCTGGAAAACATCATGTCCCTTTCCACGTTGAGCGACCTGGCCCGCCTCAACGAACAGCCGGATGAAGCCTTCCCCGAAAGTTCCCGCGAGGTGCTCGCGAAACTGAGCGCGGAGATCGATGAGATAGCCCGCCAGATCGCCCTTCAAAAGGAAGCCCTCGAAAAGGAGACGCCCGAGGGGGAAGCACGGAAGAAGGAGGCCTAGCATGGATCCGCTTCTGACCAGACGAAGCCGCGGCCTGACGGGGATTTCAGGACCACTCGTCGAGATCCCGCCTTTTCCCGGAACGTTCCCCGGCCAGATGGTGGAGCTGACCACGGGGGAGGGTTCCGTGCGAAGCGGTCAGGTCCTCGAGGTGGCCCGGGAAAAAACCACCGCCCAGCTGTTCGAGACCACGCAGGGCATCGACACCGATTCCTCCTGGGTGAGGTATCTGCCCCGCACGGCAAGCCTTCGCCTGTCCAGGGAGATGCTGGGCCGGACCTTTTCCGGTTCGGGGGTCCCAATCGACAATATGCCTCCACCCATCCCGGAAAGCGAAAAGGAGATCCTGGGCAGTCCCATCAACCCCGTGGCCAGGGACAAGCCGTCCGATTTCATCCAGACGGGGATCTCCGCCATCGACCTTCTCAACACGCTGGTAAGGGGACAGAAACTACCCATCTTCTCCGGATCCGGCCTCCCCTCCAACGAACTGGCCGTCCAGATCGTCCGGCAGGCCACGGTCGTCGGGGAAGAGAGCGATTTTGCCATCATCTTCGCCGCGATGGGGATCACCCACCGGGACGCGTCCTTTTTCATCGAGGCCTTTGAATCCTCAGGGGCCCTGAGCCGGACGGTGGTCTTCCTTAACCTGGCCTCCGACCCCACCATCGAAAGGATACTCACCCCCAGGATGGCCCTCACTACCGCGGAATTCCTGGCCTTCGAACGCGGCATGCACGTCCTCGTGGTTCTCACGGACATGTCCAATTACTGCGAGGCCCTGCGCGAGATCGGCAACGCGAGGGAGGAGATCCCCGGACGCAGGGGGTATCCCGGCTATATGTACACGGATCTCGCGGGAAACTTCGAGCGCGCCGGGAGGATCCGCGGTGAACCAGGTTCGATCACCCAGATCCCCATCCTCACCATGCCCGACGACGACATCACTCATCCCATCGCCGACTTGACCGGCTACATAACAGAGGGGCAGATCGTCCTTTCCAGGGAACTCCACCGCAAGGGGATCTTCCCGCCCATCGACGTCCTTCCCAGCCTGTCCCGTCTGATGAACCTCGGCATCGGGGAGGGCAAGACCAGGGCGGACCACAGGAATCTGGCCGACCAGATCTACGCCTTCTATGCCAGGGGACGGGACCTGCGACGGATGGAAGCCGTCGTGGGAGAGGACGCCATGACATCCGAGGACAAGAAATATCTCGGCTTTGCCAGGGAGTTCGAGGACTCCTACCTGAATCAGGGACAGAAGGGACGGTCCCTGGAACAGTCAATGGAACTTGCCTGGGATCTCTTCAAGGGGTTCCCGCCCGCGGCACTCACCAGGATCGACCGCCGCTGGATCCAGTCCTATTTCCCGGTAGAGGAGAAGGGGGAGACGGGAGGGAACCTTAAGTGAGCGTCCCCGCAACGAGGATGAACCTCCTCTCCTTCCGGAGCAACCTTTCCCTTGCCGTGACAGGGGCGGAACTGCTCAAAAGCAAGCGGGAGGCCCTTATCAAGGATTTTTTCAAGGTTGCCAGCACGATTATGGAGAGCAGGGAGGAAATGGCGAAGGATCTCCAGAGATCCATGATCCAGGCCGGCCTCGCCAAATCCTACTCGGGAAGCCACGAGATGAACGCCACAGCCCTGTCCGCGGGGAGGGACATTCCCCTTTCGACCCGGGAGATCAACATCTGGGGCATCCGCATCCCCGAGATCGACTTCGTCTCGCTGCGCCGGACCCCTGAGGCCAGGGGGCTGCTCCCCGTGGACACCTCGGCCCATATCCTGGAGACCGCCCAGCAGTACGAGAAAATTTTAGACAGGCTCCTCAGGACGGCCAGTCAGGAGATCCGCCTCAAACGTTTGGGAGAGGAGATCAGAAAGGTCAGCAGAAGGATCAATGCGTTGGAGCAGACCATCATTCCCTCTTTTACCATCCAGATAAGGAGCATCCAGGAAGTCCTCCAGGAGAGGGAGAGGGAGGACCTCTTCCGGTTGAAGCACATCAAGAACCGGAGAAAATGACTCAGAACAGCAGCAGACCGCTCCCGATAAAAAACATTCCCAGGACCACCCCGAGGATGACCGTGTGCCCCGGGCCGTAGCGGTGCGCCATGGGCAGCAGTTCATCAAGGGAGATGTAGACCATGATCCCGGCGACCAGTGCCAGAAGGGATGCCAGGAGGGCCTTGCTAAGAAAAGGCAGGAGGATGGTAAAACCGACGGCGGCTCCCACGGGTTCGGACAGACCGGAGAGGAGGGACCAGAGAAAGGCCTTGTTCCGGTTTCCCGTAGCGTAATAGATGGGCACCGAAACGGAAATCCCCTCGGGGATGTTGTGCATCGCGATTGCCACGGCGGTAAAAATTCCAAGTTTTACGTCGGAAAGGGCCGTCCCGAAAGCGGCCAGGCCTTCAGGGAAATTATGGATCCCGATGGCAAAGGCCGTGAAGATCCCCGTCCTTAACAGGATCGGATCCTCGTCCTCATCCGCGATTTTGCGGATTTCCTCAAAATGGTGGGGGTTCTCTGCCTCAGGGATCATAACGTCGATGAGACCGATGAGGAGGATACCCGCGAAGAAAGCGAAAAACGCCCTCCCATTCCCCACCTCCTGTACAGACAGGGGGATGAGCTCAACGAAGGAGATGTAGATCATGACTCCGGAGGAAAAACCCAGGGAAAAGGAGAGAAAATCCATCCTGGGTTTTCGGATGAGCCAGGCGATGGCGCTTCCTATGCCCGTTGACAGACCCGCCAGGAGGGTCAGGAGAAAGGCGATCAGGATATTTTCGGATTGGATCACCGCCGGATCCCCGCGGCAACGGCATGGAATATCGAGGCCATTCTGAATGTCCGAGGCCAGGGGTCAAGGGTACCCGGTTTTTAACGGCCCCCCTTCCAGCCCCCCTTCCAAAAGACCCTTACAGGAATTCGGCTCCACCCCTGGCGTAATCCCGCACCTGGTCAAAGGTATCCATAATGTCCTGCAGGAGGGCATCCGCTTCCTTCTGGCCCGCCAGCCAGTCACCGTCCATCGTCTCCATGAGACAGCGCATTTTTTCGAAACCCTGGGCCAGCTTGATATCCAGATCCTCCATGCGGGCAAAGCATTCCTCATCGAAGATCTTCTCGCTGATTTTCTCCTCGAGGTTATGGAGCTCGCTGGACCATGCCGTGAGCCTGGTCTTCATCCGGGCAAGATATTCCCGCTTGTCGGTCTCTGAAAGAACCTCCTTTTTCTCGACGTTTTTTTCTTCCGGATCAGGCTGCACGCGCCCCTCCTTGATGGATTCAAGCCCCTTGTTCATCTGATCGAAATAGTCCAGTCTTCTTTCCATGACAAACTTCACACCTTTCCTGAACCAACTTTCCGTTTCGGTTATGGATTCCAGAACATCTGCCAAAAATGTGCCATCCGCCAAAATTTTCTCTTCCAAACAGATATCTGCTTGATTTTACATGAAAAATATTTTCCCTTCAAGCCTCTGGAAAGACTTCCAATGACCCCCCCAAGGAACAGGACATTGCAAAAAACAAAAATCGGCCCTTGAAATGGAGATTTATATTGCAAATTGCATCCAGGCGGATCTTCCTTCCCTGAGATCAATCCTCTTCCTTCAGGACCCGCTCGATATCTTCCGACCGTCCCATGAAGATGAGGACATCGCTGTCCTTTATGACGTAATTGGGCGGAGGGGCACTGATGAAGTTGCCGGCGATAACATCCCGGATAGCGATGACAATCACCTGGTATTTTTTCCGGATATCGATGCTTACAAGATCCTTTCCGATGAAATGGGCGGGCGGGGCCGCCTCCGTAATGGAGTATTCATCGGAAAGGGGAAGGAAATCCAGGATATTGGTGTAGACGAGCCCCTTGGCCGTCTTGATGGCCATGTCCTTCTCGGGATGGATGACCTGTTTTGCTCCTACCTTCATCAGGATCTTGGCGTGGTCCTCGTTAACCGCCTTGACCAGGATGTGTTTTACGTCAAGCTCTTTCAGGTAAAGGGTGATAAGGGTGGAGAGGTGGGAACGCTCCCCCGTGGAAACGACCACCGCGTCCATCTCGGAAACCCCCTGGGAAGCCAGGAATTCCTTGCTGGCAGCGTCGCCCTGGATGGCAATGGTGGTGTGGTCCTTGATCCGCTGCACCTTTTCCCGGTCCATGTCGATGCCGATCACCTCGTGCCCCTCGTTGTAGAGAAAGTTGGCCACGTGGTATCCGAAGTTTCCCAGCCCGATCACGCAGAATTTTTTCATCTTCCCGTTCTCCCGTTTCCTATCCGATCATGATGTTCTCTTCAGCATACCGGGGCGCGTCCGGGGCCAGCCTTTTTACGAAGGTGAACGCCACTGTTAAAAGCCCTACCCGGCCGATGAACATGAGGGTAATGGTGATGAGTTTCCCTGCCGTCGTGAGTTTGGCGGTCGCCCCCATGGTCAGCCCTACCGTGCCGAAGGCAGAAACAGTCTCGAAAAGATACTGGAGGAATACAGCGCCCGGCTGAGAGGAAGTCCCCGGGTGCTGGACCAGGAGAAGGACGAAGAGGGCCGACGCAATAAGAAAAATAGCCAGCATGACCAGCGCCAGCACCTTTGTGACGAGCTCTTCGGGTATGGTCCTCCTGAAGATATTCGTGTGAGGGTTTCCTTTCATTCTGCTGCGCAGGATGGCAACGAAAAGGGCAAGGCTTGTTGTCTTGATCCCGCCTCCCGCGGAACCCGGAGACGCCCCGACGAACATCAGAAATACCAGGAAAAGGAGGGTGGAAACCTGAAGGGCCTCAATGTCAACCGTGTTAAATCCCGCGGTCCTTGCCGTCACCGACTGGAAAAAAGCCGCCATGACAGCCACCCCGCCGGACATTCCGCTGAACACGTTTGTCCTTTCAAGGGAAAAAATGAGAAGGCCGCCCCCGACAATGAGGATCCCTGTCGTCCAGAGGACGAGTTTGGAATGTAGAGACAACCTTGGCCTCCGGCCGGAATAACGGCGAAGAAAGATGTCGTTGATCTCCCGGATGACCAGAAACCCCACCCCGCCGCTTACGATGAGCCACATGATGGTGATGTTGAAGACATAGGAGCAACGGTATCGGGTGAGGCTGTCGGGAAACAGGGAGAACCCCGCGTTGCAGAAAGCGGAAACGGAATGAAAAATCGACGCGAAAAGCCCCTTCCCCAATCCCAGGTCCGGGATGAAAACAATTCCGAGGAGGACGGCCCCCAAAGCTTCCATGGAAAAGGCAAAGATGATGATTCCCCCAACAAGGGCCCCCATTGAGGACACCGGGGTGTGAAGGAGGGTTTCACTGATGATCCAGCGGCCGCGCGCCCCGACCCCCTGGTGGAGAAAAAAGAAAAGATAAACTGAGAAGGTGGTTATCCCCAGCCCGCCGATCTGGATGAGGACAAGGATCACGATCTGTCCGAAGAGGGACAGGGCGCTTCCCGTGTCTACCACGGTCAGGCCGGTGACGCACTGGGCCGAAGCCGCGGTGAAAAGGGCATCGATATATGGCAGGGGCTTTCCCGCGGAGGCCGCAGGAAGACTGAGGAGTGCGCTCCCGGCCAGGATGGCAACAGCGTAGTATAGGATCAGCGCGTGCCCGGGGGTGAGCTGCTTGAGGCTGTTGGGAAACTTCTTCTTTTGCACTCTTTTATTTCCAGAAATCCGGGTTACATTGTTATCCTTGTATGCGACAACCCACGGGCGGGCTGTCCTGGCGGGATTCCATCCGGTTTCCCTCCGCCAAGAATAACCGAATCGCCCGGGGAAATACAGTACCGCAGATGCGCCTGAATGCCGGACTCGGCCTTTTTTGGGTTCATTGAGAGCGCCTCCTGGTGCGTTCTGCGGCAAAAAGGAGATAAGAGATGAGTCAACTTAGTATTCTTGCCAAAAATGAGTCAGGAGACGACCCCTTCAAAGTCGATTTCACCGCGGATGCGGGAAGGTTGAAGATCACCTGCACCTGCCCCGAAGGCAGAAAAGGCCTGCTGTGCGAACACAAGATCCGCCTGGCCGCCAACGACCTCATCGCGCTGGAACATCCCGGCGGCAGGGGCAGGCTTCTCGAAGCCCACGTCTGGGTGATCCAGTCCGAATTGGCCAACCCCCTTTTGAAGCTGATCGAGATGCGGGGAGAAGGGAAAACAGACTCCCCGGCCTTCAGCGAGCTTCAGGAAAAGGTCGGGATGATGATGAAAGATGGCTGCCGCATGGAAAAATAAACCGGACGGCCTCCCCTGCAGCCTGACAGGTGGATGGTGGAGGGGTTAACCCTGGTTGCATTTGTGCCGGTCCATGTTAAAATTTAAGATGGATCGTCCGGAGGGCCTTGGCTGCCTGCCCGGAGCCTTTTTTCTCCGGCAGGTGTCAAGGCCTTTCCTTTCCGGGTATGGAACCAAAAGTGAAACAATCCACGGAAGGGGGGTGGTGCGGACATCAGGGGGAAACAAGAACCATTGGGAAAAAAGGTTATTCCGTTCCAGGGGGGACCAGGCTGGAGTTTTATAAAAGGAGGGTAAAGCCGTGAAAAGAACCGTTTTGATCCTCATCGCAACCGTTTTTTGCATCACCATGATCGTCGGCGCAGCTCTTGCCGACGTGACGGCCCTCGCCAAAGATGAGCTTGCCACCATCGGTTTCAAGGACAAGGTGATCCGGAAGGCCGTCATGGAGCAGAACAAAAAAGGTTTCACCATGGAATACATAATGAAAATGGACAAGGGCTGGAGGGGACAGCCGGAAGACACATACTTTATCAAGGAGGTCAGGGAAAACAAGTGCGGCGATCGTCTGAGGAAGCTGATTGCCCAGAGGGACTACCTTTTTGAGATCTTCGTCATGGACAACCAGGGCGCCAACGTCTGCATGAGCCACACTACAAGCGACTTCATGCAGGGAGATGAAGCCAAGTGGCAAAAGTCCTTTGCCGATGGTGAGGGGGCCATCTTCATCGATCTGCCGGAGGAGGAAGACGGGAAAATGGTCCAGCAGGTTTCCGTCCCGGTCATGTACAAGGGCGAGGCTATCGGCGCGATCACCTTCGGTATTTACCCGGACAAGGTTGACTGATTTTCTCCATCGCGGGAAACCAGTCATCTCCATCCCCGCTTAAAGCTGCTCCCGGGGATCAATAATCGCCAATCAAAGCGCCGCTCCCCGCAAAGGGGCGGCGCTTTTCCTGTTCGGGGCCAGGGATCAAGGGGACAAGACAACAGACTCTCAAAGGGTCGCCAAAAGTCCATGCGGGACTTTTGGCTCCACGGAAAGGGAAAAACGGGGTTTTCCCTTTCCTCGCGGATCCAGGAATTAATACTCGAATCCTGAATCCGGGCGCCCCGCACCCGGGCCGCTTCAATGGCTTTTCGCGAAGCCATCATGATTGGCAGGGTCGCCAAAAGTCCATGCGGGACTTTTGGCTTCACGGAAAGGGAAAAACGGGGTTTTCCCTTTCCTCGCGGATCCAGGAATTAATACTCGAATCCTGAATCCGGGCGCCCCGAAAAAGAATAAGGTACCCATCTTGACAAAACTACCATTTTTGGTTTACATTTCCCGCTGCCAGCCATAGAAGACTTTTTTACCTGGGTCTTCCGTTTGTTCTGGCCGGGGTAGGGGTTAGGGTGGAAAACCCGGATTGCCGCGTGGTCCTTTCCACGCGGGGCATTTCGCGTTGCGTTATTCGCGGATCCGGGCTGAAGACAACCCCTGGCGGCAGGGGCGTTTCCGCGCACGCGGAAACAGGAGGGCGCCCCGCGGGAAAATCCCATGGCCTGGAAACCCCTTATCTTCGTCATCACACCCTCTAATCAGGAGAAAATTACCCTAAGAGCCCAGCTTCTCGGGGCAGACTACAATGTCGTCTGCCTGAACAACTCCTCTGAGGCAGTCTCCCGGCTTGCCCAGGGGACCCCCCAATTGATTATCGCCGATCACGCCCAGGCGCTGCGGGAAAAGGAAGCGTTCGAGGAACTGAGGGATCGTCTCAAAGAGGCGGCCCCCCTCCCCGCGCTCTTTCTCCTGGATAAAAAAGAGGGGGAACGTGTGCCCGGCCTTCTGCAGGAAGGCACCGATGACACCTTGATGAGGCCCATCCAGTCCCTGGAGCTGTATTCGCGCACTTCTTCCCTCCTGAGAAACCGCCAATTCCTAAAGCAGGTAAAGATCCAGGAGGAGTTCCTCAACAGCCGGAAGATCCCCTTCCCCCCGGAGGAGCGGCACATCCCGACCGTCCTGCTGGTGGAGGAGGACCATGGAGAAATGGGGAACATAGCTTTCCTGCTGGCCCAGATCCCATGCAGGACCATCCAGGCCAGGACCCCGGCGGAAGCCCTTTGGCATATCCGCCGCACCCCTCCTGAGCTCGCCATCCTGGATCTGCTGTTTCCAGACCTGGACAGTCTGGAACTGGCCCGATATCTGAAAATACAGGGGGAAACGCGCCATATCCCCCTTCTTATGCTCACCTCCTTTCCGGAACTCGACAACAGGATCGCCGGGATGGATTCGGGCCCTGACGATTATCTGGTAAAACCGGTTCATCCCGCAGAGGTCTTTATCCGCGTTCGAAGGCTCCTGGAACGCCACAGATGCCATCACAAACTCCTCGCCAACAATCAGGCCCTCGCCCGGCACGGTTTCACGGATCCATCGACCGGGATCCCGAAGGAGGAATTTTTCCGCTTCGTCTATCCACAGATGGTTCACTGGTCTCAGAAGGCCCACCTGCCCTTCACCGTGGCGAGGCTCCGGGTATCTTCGGGAAAGAACTTTTTCAAGGTGGCTTCCAATCTCAAATCAACCCTGCGGAATTTCGATCTCGATTTCATCACCGGGGAAAACGACCTTTCCTTTATCCTGCCCGAAACCTCCTCTGAAAAGGCGCAGACAGCCCTATCCCGGATTCTGGCCAGGGCTCAGGACATGGGCATACCTCCCTGGGAGCTTCGCCTGGTCACCGTGTCCATCGGAGAAAACGGCTGGGACGCAGAGAGGATCCGGGACGGACTTAAACCTGGCCATTCACGGAAAAATAGCCTGGAATCCGGAGGCGAGTCGGGCAACAGGATCCTCATCGCAGCCTCGAAGGGAATGGACGAAGATCTCGCTTCCCTATTAAGATCAAGCGGTTATCCCGAAGTCGAGACTATCCCTGCAGATTCCGGCAAGGAAGCTGAAAAGTTCCAGGCCGACCTCGTCATCGTGCAGGGCAACACCGGCGAGATCCCCGGACTTCTGGACCGCCTTATGCCCTCCCTTCCCAGATCAGACATCCCCATCATTATCCGCTGCACGGGAAATGGAAACGGCGGATTCTCATCGCTGAGCGGAGGCGCCGCGGAATTCATCCCCGACGGATCCCCAACCGAATATCTCCTTAAAAGGGTCAGTCAATCCCTGGATCTTGTCCACCTCCGCTCCGAAAGCGAAGAGGTCATCCGGTTCCTCGGCAACCTGGTCAAATTCCTGGAGGAGGGTTCGGACATCCAGGGACACGGTCAGCGGGTGTCTGACTGGGCCGCCTCCCTCGGGGCGAGGATGGGACGTAAAAAGGGAGAGATCGAGGCCCTCAGGTGGGGCGGTCTCCTTCATGACGTGGGAAAGGTATTTCTGCCTCAAAGGATCCTTTTGAAGGAGGGAATGCTGTCCGCCGAGGAGTTCATGATCATCAAGTCGCACCCCCGGATGGGCCACGATCTTTTCAAGCCTTTCTCAATTTTAAGGGGAGCTCTCCCGATCATTATGCACCACCACGAGAGAATGGACGGGAAAGGGTACCCCGAAGGCCTGAAAGGCGAAAAAATCCCGATCCTTGCCCGCATCGTTTCCGTAGTGGAGGTTTACGATTCCCTGACGGGAAAAAGACCGTTCAGGCCGGCCTTTTCCCACAACGAAGCCAGGTTGATAATCCTTGACGAAACCCGGAAGGGGATGTGGGACCGGCAGGTAGTGGACGCTTTTCTGGAAATGATCAAGGATTGATGACCTCGCAAAAAGTGATCGACGCGCCCCGCGCGGGGCGCCCGAATCAAGGACCGATATCGTACGTCCTTGATTCGTAAGGAAAGGGAAAACCCCGCTTTTCCCTTTCCGTGGAGCAAAAAGTACCACATCGGACTTTTTGCGACCCAAATACCGCGGCCCGGGTGCGGGCCGCCCGGATCCGGGACCCGAAACGCAAGTCCTGGATCCGTGAGGAAAGGGAAAACCCCGCTTTTCCCTTTCCGTGGAGCAAAAAGTACCACATCGGACTTTTTGCGACCCAAATACCGCGGCCCGGGTGCGGGCCGCCCGGATCCGGGACCCGAAACGCAAGTCCTGGATCTGTGAGGAAAGGGAAAACCCCGCTTTTCCCTTTCCGTGGAGCGAAAAGTCCCGAATTGGACTTTTCGCGACCCTATCAAGGATTAGCCTCCTTTCCCCGGGCTTCGCCTTTTCCCCTTTTCAGGATATAGTGCTTTCGCCTCAAAATTGCCCGAGGGGAGAGCGCGTTGTCTGATCATAGTGTTTTCGCGGATTCTGTCCGACGGATGTTTTCGGCAATAGCTCCCAGCTACGATCTGCTGAACCGGCTCATGAGCTTTGGAACCGACACCCGGTGGCGAAAGAAAATGGTGAGGCAGATCCTGCCTGGAACCGGGCCGATCCTCGATCTCGCGACCGGCACAGCGGATGTGGCCTTGCTTATCGCCAGAAATCAGGGAAAGGACCGCCTGATCGTCGGGGCCGATTTCACCCTGCCCATGCTTCAGGCCGGAGCGGGTAAAATCAGGAAAAGGCAGAATGCCGGCGTCACCCTCACCGCCGCGGACGCCTGCTGCCTTCCCTTTCCGGACGGTGTTTTCCAGGCGGTCACCATCGCTTTCGGTCTCAGGAATATCCCCGACCGGACGAGGTGTCTTCGCGAAATGGCACGGGTTCTGGTCCCGGGCGGGCAGACCCTGATCCTTGAATTCTCGAGGATGGACAATCCAGTTTTAGGACCCCTTTTCCGTCTTTATTTCCATCGCGTGATCCCGATCCTGGGGGGCATTATTTCGGGAAATCGCGAAGCCTACCGCTATCTCCCTGAATCGGTGGACCTGTTCCCCGATCCCCTCACGATAGATCGGGAGATGACCGAAGCCGGGTTCAGAGGCGTCGCCCACCGTCCCATGACCTGGGGCATTGCCTGGCTGCACACCGGGGAAAAGCCGGGAAACGAAGCGGCGAAATGACGAGCGGACGACAGGAGGAGGGGACGAAGGGGCGAACGAGCGACAGGACGAACGGACGACTGAGAGACAGGGCGACCGGGCGACCGGAGGATTTAGCAGCGGATCGACCGTGGAAAAAAGCGAAAACTCCTTTTTTGTTTCCTCCGTTTAACGAGTGCCGGGACCAGAAAAGATTTTAAACCAATTTACCACAGTGCGACCATTTCCGGTCACTCCACAGGGGGACACAAGGTAAAACACGGCAATTTAATTACTTTTCTGTTCTTTGGACTCACCCCTCACCGGCTTCTCCCGGAGAGAGAAGAATTCACCTTGGAAATCGATAATCGAGCCTTTCCCTGTGAAACCCTGCTTGCCAGGCCGTAGCTGTAGGCGAAGGCTGGTTAAGCGGCCTTAAACCGGCCGCGCTGTGGTGGATTAGCTCTGGATCTTTTCTCCCGGACCCTCGCAAATCAGAACACCGCCTGACCGATGAACATCACCAGCCCCCCGCAAATCATGGTCAAAATAAGATTTCTCGATTTGACCGCAACGAAAAAACTCACCAGAAGGGCCCAGACAGCCGGGTTCCCGGGCCATGGGTTTATCCTTCCCTCCCGGACCAGGGCCCCCGGAAAGATCAGGGCCGAAAGGATGGCGGCCGGAAGGTAGGAAAGCCAGGTCATCAGCCGCCCGGGGATCTTCACCCTGCTCAGAACCGCCAGGGGAAGGAACCTGGGGAAATAGGTCACGGCCCACATGCCCAGGAAAATCAGGACAAGACGCCCGGCATCCATTTATGCTTCCCCCGGCGTCCGGAGACCGCAAGGGTCCGGAGTCCGAAGTATGGCGTCAGCCGTCAGGGAACAAGGGTTTCGTTTCCCCTCCCCCGGTGACCCCGCTTCCCGTCTTATCCTCGCCGTCATGGCTGTCACGGTCCGGCCCTCCCCTTGTCGGGTTTGCCCATCAGCGATTCCAGCGCAAGTCCGAGGGTCGCGCCGAGCATGGCCGCGGTGATGATGGGCCAGGTCCCTTCCATGAAAAAGGAAAAAAGGGTGGCCGCGGCGGCGGAAAAAAATACGACCGTCAAATGGAACCGGTCGGTCACCTGGAGGACCACGAGTCCCGCGAACATGGCATATAGGGAAAATTCCAGGCTGCTCTGCAGGGCCGGAGGCACAAGGGATCCCGCCATGGCTCCGAGGACCGTCCCTGTAACCCACGAGGCATAAGCCGTGTAGTGCAGCGCCAGGGCGTACCGGTAATCCCCCTCACCTGCGGGATACCGCCCGATGGAGATGGCAAAGGTCTCATCCGTCACCCCCCAGGCCACAAAAGGGAGTGCCTTCCGGGGCGCCCTCCGAAAATACGGGGAAAGGGACGCGCTCATGAGGATGTGGCGGAGGTTGATGAAAAGGGTCGTCCCCACCACTTCCAGGGCAGTCGCGCCCCCGGAAAGGAGCCCGACGGCGATAAACTGGCTCGCTCCTGCGAAAACCACCAGGGACATGAAAACCGCCGGGAAAAAATCCATGGAGCTTTGCCTGGCCAGGATGCCGTAGGCGGCTCCCATGGGGACGTACCCGATGATGATGGGCAGCGCGTCCGCGAAGCCCCGGCAGATCATGGTCCTGGCGTCAGAAGAATATTCCAAATTGCGGCTCCGGATTGCGCAGAAAATCGAAATTCAGAAAAAAAACTGCGACCTGATTGACTGACGGCTTGACCTGAGGACCCTTCCTTGGATCGTCCGATCGTTCGGTCGTCCATTCGTCCAGTCGCCCCTTCGTCCCGTCGTTCGGTCTTCCGGTCGTCCGTTCGCCCCGTCGCACCGTCGCTCAGTCGTTCTGTCGTCCCGTCATCCAGTCGTCCCGTCGCTTTCTCGTAGATCGTTCTCCCGTCCAGTCGTTCCTTCCCTTCACCCCGCCAGAAAAAGAAACATCCCCACGGCGAGGGGGATCGTCAGATTGTCGTCAAAGGGCCTCGGAAGGGCCTCGGCCAGGGTTCCGATTACCGAAGCGCCGGCGAGGACCATCAAGGGGTAGCCGAAGAGTGCGGACCAGAAAAATGAGGCGAAAAAGTAGACGGCCAGGCTGGCCGCGAAGCACGCGAGGCTCCCTTCGAGGGTTTTTTGCCCTATTTTAATCTTGCCGAAACCTTTCCCGGCCAGGAAAGCGGCCCGGTCCCCGAAGACCAGCGGGACCATGGATGCGAGGGCCACCAGCCTGGGAAAAAGGAGAAACGCCAAAAGGACGCCCCCTGTAAAGGGGATGGCTCCGGTCAGGCTCCGCTCCTCTCCCGGCCTCATAAAAGGACCGACAACGATCCTGGCTACCCTGTTTACGGAAGGGACCAGCAGTCTCGCCCCCTCCACGACGCACGCCGCACAGAACACCACCGCCAGGAAATAGCCATTGAGGGGCGGGGGCAGGAAAAAACCGGCTCCGGCAAGGATCAGGCCTCCGAGGACGTGGAAAAAGCTCCTCGGTATCTCCTTTCGGATATCGGCTAGGGCCATGGGATTCCTAAAGGGTCTTTTCGAATATCCGGTAGGTCTTGTAATGGGTCCCCGAAAAAATCTTCACGACCGGCTCCAGGATAGGCCAGTTGTCCTCCAGGACCCAGGAGAATTCCCCGTAATGGTAGCCGAGATCGATCCCCCCTTTCCAGGTCATGGCGAAAAGGGGTGTTTCGATCCCTCGCTTCCGGAACTTCTCCCGGACTCCCAGGGTCACGCACCTCCCAGCCCGTATGTTCCTTGAAGCCTTCAGGGCCTTCAGCATGCCCAAAGGGGTCATTCTCCCATTCAGGACCTTCAGAACACAGTTAAAATCCGGCAGGCCCATGGCGAATCCGGCGGGTTCCTCCCCCACGAAGGCCAGATTGACGATCTCGGGGGCGAGGATGGGCTTAAGCTTGCGGGCCAGATGATTGATCTCCTCCCGGGTCATGGGGACAAAACCCCAGTTCTTCTCCCAGGCCTCGTTGTAGATGACCATGACGGCTTCGAGGTCCTCCTCGAAACGCTTCATGTCCACGTGCCTGACCCGGAGCCCTTCCTCCTTCTTCATGACTTTGCTTACGATGCGCTCCAGGCGCGTAGGGATCGCCTTACCTACCGGGTACCAGAAAGCCAGGAGGTCCTTGGCCTTCCCGTAGCCATGCGCCTGCAGGAGATCCTGATAGTAGGGGAAGTTGTAGGTCATCATGACGAAGGGGGGGGAGAGGAAGTTTTCCACGAGGAGCCCGCATTCCTCATTGGTGCTCGGGTTCATCGGGCCCCGGATGGTGTCCATCCCCCTGCCCGCGACCCAGTCCTGGCCCGCCTTCAAAAGGACCCCGGCGGTCTCCTCGTCATTCTCGCACTCGAAAAAACCGAAGAATCCCACCTTGTCCTTGTGGAATTCGTTATGTCCTGTGTTGACAATGGCGGCGATGCGCCCTGCCGGCCGGCCGTCCCTGAGGGCCAGAAACAGCTCCCTTTCGGCGTGGCGATAAAAAGGATGCCGGAGGGAAAGGAGGGATCTGACATCGCTTTTAAGGGGAGGGACCCAATAAGGATCCCCCCGGTAAATCTTCCAGGGAAGATCGATGAACTGTTTAAAAGCCCTCCCGGACTCGGCGGAGACGATCTCAAGGCCCATGGGCTCAGATCCCGGATCCCCAAAAAGGGGCTTGCGGCAAAACCGGTTCTCTCTGGACGGAGGACTTTCGAATCTGGGCTTTCAGTTGATCACCCCCATCTGCCGGCCGACCTTCACGAAGGCCGCCAGAACCCTGTCGAGTTGTTCATCCGTGTGGGTAGCCATGTAGCTCGTGCGAATGAGCGCCCGCCCGGGGGGAGTGGCCGGGCTGACCACGGGGTTGGCGAACACCCCCTCCTCCTGAAGCATCAGGGCCATCCTGAAAGCCAGCTCGTCTTCCCCGACCACGATGGGGATAACCGGAGTTTCTGATTCGCCCGTGTCAAACCCGTAGGAACGGAAGCCCTCCAGCATCTTCCGGGTATTGGCCCAAAGCCTCTCGCGGCGCTCCGGCTCCTGATCGATGATATCAAGGGCGGCGCTGACGGCGGCGACAAGTCCCGGGGCGAGGCTCGCGGAGAAGATCATGGACCGGCTCGTGTGCTTGAGGTATTTGATGATCGGGGCTGACGCGACCACGAACCCCCCTATGGTCGCAAGGGACTTACTGTAGGTGCCCATAATGACGTCCACCTCGTCCTCTAGCCCGAAGTGCTCCGCTGTCCCCCTGCCCGTCGGCCCCATGACGCCTATGCCGTGGGCATCGTCGACCATGAGACCAAAATTGTGCCTGTCTTTAAGGGAAACGATGCGGTCGAGATGGGCGACATCCCCTTCCATGGAAAAAACCCCGTCGACCACCACAAGCTTGTTTCTTTCGGCCTCGCTTTCCAGGACCTTTTCCAGGTCCCCCATGTCGTTGTGCTTGTACTTTCTCACATCGCCGTAACTGAGCCTGAGGCCGTCCACTATGGACGCATGGTTCTGGCGGTCGCTCACAGCGACCTCGCCCCGGCCCACCAGCGCGGCGAGGACACCGAGGTTGGTCTGATAGCCCGTGGAAAATACCAGCCCGCCCTCCTTACGGAAAAAATGCGCCAGTTTTTCTTCAAGTTCAATGTGAATTCCCAGGGTACCGTTCAGAAAACGGGAACCGGTTGTGCCTGTGCCGTATTTTCTTATGGCCTCAATGGCCGCTTCCTTGACTTTGGGGTGGGAGGCGAGGCCAAGGTAGTTGTTGGAACCGCACATGACGGCTTCCCGCCCCCCTATCAGGACGACGGGGTCCTGCTGGGATTCGATGACCCGGAAATAAGGATAAAGGCCCGCGGCCTGAACCTTGTCCGGTTCTGAATAATTGAGACATTTTTCGAAAATGCCCACTATTGTTCCCTCCTGACAGGGGCTGTCACATCCACCCCTGTTCCCTGTACCAAAGGATGGTCTTCCGGAAACCCTCCACGGCACCAATGGTCGCGTTAAACCCCAGGTCTTTTTCTGACCTTTCCAGATCGCAGATCCAACCCGGGGCTGTCAACTCCTTTACCTTCCCCCTGTTGAAAACGGGCATCCTGCCCGATAGAACCCCCCACATTTCAGAAACAGCCGCAGCGGTTTTAAGCATGGCCCCCGGAATTCTGAAACCTCTCACCTTTCTGCCCAGGGCCTCTCCCATCATCTCCGGCAGCCGGGACCCAAGGATGGTTTCCGGATGTGCCAGAAAGTAGGCCTCCCCGGGAATTCCCCTGGTGCCCGCGGCGATCAGGCCTTTCGCGAGGTCTTCCACATGGATCAGGTTGAGCCTTGCCTCGGGGTTGAAAATGGGGACAACCCCTTTCGCGGCCAGACGAAAAAGGGGGAAAATCTCCCTGTCTCTCGGACCATACACCGCAGGCGGCCGGATGACCACCACCGGGAGGCCTTCCATCTCAGCCAGCTGTCTTTCGGCCTCAAGCTTGCTGCGTCCGTAGTCGGTGACCGGTCGGGGCTCCCGGCTTTCCTCCACGGATTCCCCTGTCCATACCGGCCCGATGGCCGCAAGACTCGACATGAACAGGAAAACTCCCGGTGGGGGCGAAGCATTGAGACACGACCTTGCCGCGCTCAAGCACCCGTCTACGTTGACCGAAAAATACTCTTCCCGGTTCCGGGCCGCAGTCAACCCGGCAAGGTGAAAAACCGCGTCCACCCCCGCCGCGCCGTCTTTCAGGACGTCGGAAGAAAGCAGGTCCCCCTCGATTAGGGTAACGGGTTTTCCCTGCAGCCACCTGAGCCTTCTCCGGTCGCGGACAAGACATCGCACCTCGCTTCCGCCGCTCAGGAGGTGATCCACCAGATGACTTCCGATAAACCCCGTCCCCCCGGTGACGAAACAGGAGCGAACATCCCGGAAAGGCATAAAAATAATTAACATGCGTGGGGGGTTAGGTCAATGAGAGGGGAAGGGCAGGATGAAGGATGAAGGCGGAGTTAATGACTGACGCGGGGACGCGCAGACACGGGGAGGAAAACTGACGCGCAGACACGGAGAAGGGTCGAGGGGGGAGAAGGGTGGAGCTTCCGCCTGGGCGACCGGGCGAAAGGGCGGAAGAACCGAAAGAACGGGAGAACCAGGGGAGGATGTGTGAATTAAGTGTAACCGGCCTATTTTTTCGGCGCCCCGGCAAAGGGGCCGAAAGCCTTAACGCAAAGTGTCGAGAAAAATTCCCGCTCAGGCACAATCGCAAAGGACCGCGGGGAAAGGCAATAAGGAACAGGGAAAAAGAATACTATTCTTTCGTTGGACGTTGGATGCCGCTTTAATGCGCTTCCGCCCAGTTCCTTCCCCACCCGATATCAACGACAAGGGGAACGTCGAGATCCATGGCGCCTTCCATGATTTTTCGTATCAGGGAGGACGCTTTTTCCACATCTTCATCAGGGACCTCGAAAAGGAGCTCGTCGTGGACGGTCAGGATCATGCGCGCGCCGGGGACCTGTCTGGAAAGATCCGCGTGGACAGTGATCATGGCCACCTTGAGAAGATCGGCGGCCGTACCCTGGATCGGGGTGTTCACCGCCATCCGTTCCCCATACTGCCTGGTGTTCGGGTTTGTGGATGACAGCTCCGGAAGGTAGCGTCTCCTTTTAAGGAGGGTCTGGACGTACCCTTGCCCGCGTGCCGCATAAAGGGTCCTCTCGGTGAAGGTTTTGACCCCGGAATAGACGTTGAAATAACTGGCGATGATCCCGGCGGCCTCGGAGGGAGCAATCCCCAGTTCCCTGGAGAGACCGAAAGCGCTCATACCGTAGATGATCCCGAAATTGATCGTTTTTGCCCGGCGGCGAAGCTCCGGGTCGCTGCCGTCCCCCGGCGCCCCCAGGACTTCACGGGCCGTTCGCGCATGGATGTCCTCCCCCTTCTGAAAGGCTTCCAGAAGATTGCCGTCCCGGGAAAGATGCGCCAGGATCCTGAGCTCGACCTGGGAATAATCGGCCGAGAGAAGGACATGTCCCTCGGGGGCGATGAAGGCCTCCCGGATGCGCCTCCCGGGCCCTGTCCTCACGGGGATGTTCTGAAGGTTGGGCTCCGAGGAGGAGAGCCGCCCCGTGGCCGTTCCGGTCTGGTTAAAGGATGTGTGCAGGCGGCCGGTCTCGGGATTGACCAGGGCGGGAAGGGCGTCCAGATAGGTGGATTTCAGCTTGGCGAGGGTCCGGTATTCCCTCACCATTGCCGGGATGTGATGCTTTGCGGAAAGTTCGAGGAGGACATCGTCGTCGGTGGAATACCCCGTTTTCGTCTTCCGGACAGGGGGCAGCTTCAGCTCTCCGAAAAGGAGCTGCCCAAGCTGTTTCGGGGAGCTGATGTTGAACGGGTAGCCGGCAGCCTCGTGGATCCGCCCTTCCAGCGCCCGGAGTTCCCCCCCTATCCCGGCGGATATTTCGGAAAGGAGTCCCCCGTCTAGGAGGATCCCCGCCATCTCCATGTCGCAAAGGACCGAAAGAAGGGGAATCTCCACGTCCCGAAAAAGGCCGGCAAGGTCCTTTTTCTCCAGGTCCCCCCCGAGGATTTTAGCCGCCCGGAAGGTCACATCCGCATCCTCGCAGGAATAGGCCGAGGCCTCCTCGACGGGGACCTCGCCGAAGGTAAGTTCTTCGCGGCCCCTTTTGGTCAGGTCCCTGTAGGTCTGCATGGTGTGGCCCAGGAGCTCTGTGGAGATCTCCTGCAGGTTGTGGGTTCTCCGGGAGGGATTGAGGAGCCAGGAAGCGACCATGGTATCGAAAGCGACCCCCCGGATGTCCCAGCCGGCGCGGGCAAGGACCTGCAGATCGTACTTGATATTCTGCCCGATCTTGGGGATTTCCGGATCCGAGAGGACGGACGATAAAACCTTATGGACGTGATCGGCGGGCAGCTGCGGGGGAGCCCCCGGAAAGGAATGGGCTATGGGCACGTAGGCGGCCTCTCCCTCGGCCCAGGAAAAGGAGATCCCCACCAGGGAGGCCCTCAAGGGATCGATGGAGTCGGTCTCCACATCCAGGGCAAATCCCCCGGATTTGGAAAGCTCCCCGCGCAGGGCATCGAGGCCGTCCCGGGTCAGAACGGTCCGGTACCCCTCCCGGGAAAGGGTCTTCCGGGAGGGCAGCTCCGCAAGGAGCCTGGTGAATTCCAGATCCTCGAATATCTTTCGGAGCGCTTCGGGGTCGGGATCGCCCACGGCCAGATCCCGAAGGGACAAGGGGATGTTCACATCGCTGCGAAGGGTCACAAGGAAAAGGGATTGACGGATCCTGTCGGCCTCGGCGGGTATCCTCTCCGCCAGTTTCCCGCCGACCTCCCCGCTCCCTTGAATCAGGCCTTCGAGGCTTCCAAACCTTTCGATGAGTTTTCCGGCGGTCTTCGGCCCAACCCCGGTCAGCCCCGGGACATTGTCCGAGGAATCCCCGATGAGGGCCAGGACATCGGGGACATGGGATGGGGGAACGCCGAAACGCTCCATAACCTCCTGCTCGCCGATCCAGCGGTCCTTCATCGTGTCGAGCATGACCACATCGGGGGAAAGGAGCTGCATGAGGTCCTTGTCGGAAGAGATGATGACGATACGGTCCACCGCCCCGGAAAACCTCCGCACCAGGGTAGCGATGATATCGTCCGCCTCGATCCCCTCCATCCGGACCACGGGGAACCGGAATGCCCGGATCACATCATCCACCAGGGGAAGCTGTGCGGCGAGATCCTCCGGCATGGAGGGACGATTGGCCTTGTAAAGGGGATCGGCCTTGTGCCGGAAGGTCGGCCCCGGGGCATCCATGGCCATGGCGAGATAGTCGGGCGCATGGTCCCGCAGAACCTTTAACAGCATATTGGAAAAGCCGTAGACCGCGTTGGTCGGGAAGCCGTTCCGGGTGGCGAGGCCGCGGATGGCGTGGTAGGCGCGGTGGATATACGAACTGGCGTCAATGAGGAAGAGGGTCTTGATCCCCTCCCCCGGCTGGTCTTTCGTCACAATGGCTCCTGGCGGAGGCGGGAAGGGAAGGTAGAAGGAGAAAGGAGAAAGCAATCCCGCCTTTGGCCTTTGGCTTTTGGCCTACGGACTTCTTCTTGCTTCTCCTTTCTCCCTTCTTTCTTATTTCTTTACCTTACTATCGTGATCCACTCCCGGTGTTCCGGGTCCTCCCCCTTGACCGCCCGAAAATAGGCTCCCTGGATGGCCTGGGTCATCGGCCCCGGCCGGCCCTCCCCGATGATCCGGTCGTCCACCTCGCGGATGGGGGTCACCTCGGCCGCGGTCCCGGTGAAGAAAGCCTCATCGGCAATGTAAAGCTCATCCCGGGTGAACCGCTCCTGGACCACCCGGTAGCCCATCTTTCCCGCAAGGGTGAAAATGGTGTCGCGTGTGATCCCTTCCAGAACGGAAGTCAGGGGGGTCGTTTTGAGTACCCCGTCCCTCACGATGAACAGGTTTTCGCCGCTCCCCTCGCTGACGTACCCGTCGGTGTCCAGCATGATGGTCTCATCGTAGCCGGCCTGCTTGGCCTCCATCTTGGAGAGGATGGAATTCACGTAGGCCCCGTTGATCTTGGCCTTGGTCATCATGGCGTTCACGTGGTTACGGGCAAAGGAGGAAATCTTCACGCGGATTCCCTTTTGAAGACCTTCCTCTCCCAGGTAGGCGCCCCAGGCCCAGGTGGCCACAAAAACCCCGACCGGGTGATCTTCCGTCACCAGAAGCCCCATCGGCCCATCCCTCAGGTAGACCACCGGCCGGATGTAGCCGTCCGCGAGGCCGTTGACCCTGACCACGTCGACATTCGCCCTGAAAATAGCATCAAAGTCATAGGGCACATGGATCCTGCAGATATGGCACGATGCGAAAAGGCGCTTTATGTGCTCCTTCAACCGGAAAATGCCGGGACCTTCGGGCGTCCGGTAAAAACGGATCCCCTCGAATACACCAAGACCGTAGTGGAGCGTGTGGGTGAGAACGTGGACCCGGGCCTCATCCCAGGGCACCATTTCTCCATTCATCCAGATTTTTGAGACCGGTGTTACCATCCCGAGCCCTCCCGGCAAGGGCAGCTGACCCGAGGATCAGCTGCCGGATTGTGTTTCCCTCTTGAGCGCCGCCATCAGATGGTCAAAAACCCCGCGGATCCTGTCTCTCGTCGAAATGACCTCCTCGAGAAAGCGCCGGGCCCCTTCCTCCCCTCCCGGAAACCCCGATCTCCTCGCAAAGGAAATCGCCTCTTTTGGCTCCGCGGGGATCCTGGATTCCGATCGGCCCTGGTAGATCTGGGAACGATTCTCGATCTGCCTGTAAAACAGGTATGCGCGGCGGAAGGTATTATACTTTTTTTCCTCCACAAGTCCAGTTTCCAGAAGAAATTCGAGGGCCTTGAGAGTCGATGGCGCGCGGAGGCCGGGACGCATCTGCCCGTAGGCGAGCTGCAGAGCCTGGACCGCGAACTCGATATCCACAAGCCCTCCCCTTCCCGCCTTGATGTCGAGGAAGGGCTTCTTCCCCTCCCCGGCGATTTCCTCCTCCATCCTCGCCCGGACCCTGATCACCTCCTCGAGATCTGCGGGCCCGAAAGGTCTGTCGTAGGCGAGTTTTTCCAGGATGGCGGCAACTTTTTCCCGAAAGCCCTCATCCCCCGCGACCCACCTGGCTTTCGTCAGGGCCTGGCGTTCCCAGACCATGGCATTTTCCCGGTGGTATCTCTCGAAAGCCTCCAGTGTCGTGACCAGAGGACCGTAATGTCCGGAAGGCCTGAGCCGCATATCGATACGATACAGGACTCCCTCCCCCGACGGGCTGGACAGGAAGGAGATGAGCCTCTGGGCCACCCGGGTCTGGAATTCCCGGCTGGCCTCTGGCCCCTCGTAAAGGAAGATCAGGTCGAGGTCGCTGGCAAAATTCATCTCCCGGCCGCCCATTTTGCCCATGGCCACCACAGCAAAAGGACCCCCGTCTTCCCCCTTGCCCGCAGCCGCCTCCCTGCGGGCGATGGTCAGAACGGTCTTTACCAGCACCTCGGCCATGGAGGTCAGCTCAAGGTTGATCTCCTCAATTTCCCTCAGGCCCAAAAGATCCCCCAACCCGATCCGCAGGATCTCGCCGTTCCTGTAGCGGCGCAGGACGTTGAGTTCATCCTCCAGGGAGGGGCTCGAGACGACAAGGCCGCGGACTTCCTCCTCCATCACTTCCATCGGCTTCATGGAGGACAACCCCGAACCGGAGACGATGATGTCCAGAAGGTCCGGCTGGCGTATCACAAGGGAGGAAAGAAAGGGGCTGGAGCCGAAAAGGACGGCCAGGAGCTTCAGCGCCTCAGGGTTTTCGGCCAGCATGGAGTAATAGATGGTCCGCGCCCCGACCCGGCTCAGAAAACGCTCAAAATGGACGAGGGCCCCGTCGGGATCGGGGACGGCCCTTAAATTCTCAAGCAGGCCCGGCAGGATCCTGCGAAGGAGATTCCCGCTGACCTCGGCCAAACCGCCCTTGCCGGTCCCATCCCGCAGAAGGAAAAGGACCTCCCGGGCTTTCGCAGGATCGACAAACCCCAGCCCCGAAAGACGGCTTTCCGCTTCTTCAGGGGAAAGGCTTTCATCCAGCAGGTCTCCTAATCCCCCTCCCGCGGGCCCAGCGTTTGCGTCCACCCGGGCGAAAAGCCGATCGTAAAGGGTCTGGACCTTGTCGCGAAAGCGGCCGAGGTCCCTTTCAAACCGGCCCTTTTGCGGCATGCCGGCCCTGATATACCCGAGGGTCCATGCGATCCTCTCAAGATCCTCTCTTCCCGCTGGCAGTGTCTGGGTCTGCCTTTCCTCCACCAGCTGGATCCTATGTTCAACATTCCGCAAAAAGATGTAGGCTTCCCGGAGGTCCGCCGCGTCCCTCTCCGGAAGGAAGCCGTTCCGCATCAGCCGGTCCAGCGCCCGGAGGGTGTTCTTTTCACGAATGGCCGGGTTGCGGCCCCCGTGGATCAGCTGGAAACTCTGAACCATGAACTCGATTTCCCGGATCCCTCCCCTTCCAAGCTTGATGTCCCGGGCCCCCCGGGGTCTTTTCCCGAGGTGCAGGTTTATCCGGTCTTTAAGGGCCGCGATCTCCTCGATGGTCCGGTAATCCATGTGCCGCCGGTAAATGAAGGGGGACATCAGCTCCAGGAAGGTCTCCCCAAGGCTATGGTCCCCGGCGACGGGACGCCCCTTGAGCAGGGCGAGGCGGTCAAAGGTGCGGCCCCAGGACCCGTAGTAAGCCTCCAGACTGGCGAGGGAATAGGCGATCTCTCCCGATTCCCCCTCGGGACGAAGGCGCAGGTCAACCCTGAAAACGATGCCGTCCCCGGTCCGGTCTCCGAGAAGACGCGTGACGATCTCGCCCATCCTCACGAAAAACCGGTGGTTCTCGATGGCGTCCCTGTACCCTCCTCCGGGGGAAGGCCTCCCGGTGGTCATCCCCGCATGGGAGGAATACAGGTAGAAAAGGTCTATGTCCGAACTGTAGTTGAGCTCCTCGCCGCCGAGTTTCCCCAGCCCGAGGACACAGAACTTACCGGGTCTTTTCGTGTCGCCGTCGGCAACGTGGACCGGGATCCCGTGCTTTTCCTTCATTTCCCGGAAAGCCTCCTGGACCGCGGCCTCAATGGAGACCTCCGCCAGGCGGGAGATGTCGAGGACCGTTTCCTCCAGGGCCGCGCTCCCCAGCAGATCCCGGACCCCGATGCGGAGCATCTCCCTGTACCGGTTCCTCCGAAGGACCCCGGGAATGTCCCCGGGTCCTGTGCGGCCGAGGACCAGAGAGAGATCCCTCTCCATATCCGGCCGGGTCCTGGACCGGGACAGACCGACCTCCCTCATGAGCCAGATGTAGTCTTTGGGGGAACGCAGGATCAGGGAAGAGAGGAAATGGCTGTATCCGAGGATAACCATGAGGGAACGGAGCCCGGCCGGGTCTTCCAGGAGGGAATAGAAGTTGGGGTCCCGGATGGAAGTGAGGACCCTGGCCATGCGATTCAGGGCTGCCCTGGGATCGGCCGTGCGAAGGGATGAGGTCACCACCCTCCGCGTAAAATCTCCGTTAAGGCCAAGATCGGCCGCCCCTCCCGCGAGAACGCCGAGGAGATCCTCCAGACCGCCCGGGTCGGCCAGTCGGCCGCTCTCCCGGATGAGCCTGCCAAGCCTGGAAAGACCGGAAGACACGGCATCACCTCAAAAGGGAGGCGATGGCGGCCGGATAGGGCGGCTTGAGGATTCCTTTCTCGGTGGCAATGGCGCTCACCAGGGAGGCCGGGGTCACATCAAAGGCGATATTGAGGGCCGGCATCCCTTCCGGCGCCCACGTTACCCCCTTGAAGCCGGTTACCTCCCCGGGGTCCCTCGTTTCAAGGGGGATTTCCTCCCCCGAGGCGATGCCGGGATCGAAGGTGGAGAGGGGAGCGGCCACGACGAAAGGGACGCGGTGGCGGTCCGCCAGCACCGAGAGGGGGTACGTCCCGATCTTGTTGGCCACGTCGCCGTTAGCCGCGATGCGGTCGGCCCCCACCACGATAAAATCCACCTTTCCGGAAGCGATGAGGGATCCGGCGGTGCTGTCGGTGATGAGGGTGGCGGGAATCCCCTCCCGAAGAAGCTCCCACGCGGTGAGCCGGGCCCCCTGGAAAACCGGGCGGGTCTCATCCACCCAGACCATCCGAATCTTTCCCTGGCGGTGGGCGGAACGGACGACCCCGAGGGCGGTGCCGTAGCCGGCAGTCGCGAGGCCCCCGGCATTGCAGTGGGTCAGGACCCTCGCCCCTTCGGGTACAAGTCGGGCGCCGTGATCCCCGATGGACCGGCAGGCGGCCAGGTCCTCCTCGTAGATTTTTATGGCTTCCGTCTCCAGGAGGGTCGGGATTTTCCCAGGGTCCGGGCATGGGGCGAGGACACCTTCCATTCGTCTGATCGCCCAGAAGAGGTTCACGGCGGTGGGTCGGGTCGCCAGGAGCTCCGCCATAGCCCCGCGGATGCAGGCATCAGGATGCAGGGGATGCTCCTCCACACAGCAAAGGGCGGCAAGGACAGCGCCGAAAGCAGCCGCGCATCCGATGGCGGGGGCGCCCCGCACCACGAGGTCCCGGATCGCTGCGGCCACCCCGGCGGGATCGCGGTACTCCCGGTAGACCTCCTCACCGGGAAGAAGGGTCTGATCCAGGAGGATCAGCCTTTTCCTGTCGGGGTCCCACTTTATGGGTCTGATTTCTGCAGTGCCTTTCATATCCGCATTTCCCGGGGAACAGCCGGGAGTCGCCCTTCTTCTCCCTTCTCCCTTCTCCCTTCATCTTCCCTTCAGCATTTTCCTCAGGATCTCGTTGACCAGGCGGGGATTGGCCCTGCCTTTGGTGGCCTTCATCACCTGGCCGATAAAATATCCCAGGACCTTTTCCTGTCCGTCCCTGTACTGCTGAACCTGCTGGGGGTTCGCCTCCAGGATCGCCCTTATCTCCTCTTCGATCGCCCCCTCGTCGGAGACCTGGGCAAGGCCCTTTTCCCTGACGATGGCCCCGGGGTCTTTTCCGGTGAGAAACACCTCTTCAAAGACCTGCTTGGCTCCCGAAACCGAGACCGTCGAAGCGTCCACCATTCGGATGACCTCTGCCACCTGCTCCGGGGAGATGCTGGCAGCTTCCGTCCCCTTGTCCTTGAGGAGGCGCGCGTACTCCCCCATCACCCAGTTGCTGGCCTTTTTTGGTTCGACGCCATGGGCGAGGATATCCTCGAAAAACCGGGCGGTGCCGGGTTCGGCGGTCAACACCTCCGCGTCGTACTCCGGAAGTCCCAGATCCTGCGCATAACGAGTGATCTTTTCATTTCGAAGTTCTGGAATGCCGGCCCTGATCCTGTCCAACCATTCCGGGTCAATGCGGATGGGCACGAGATCCGGCTCCGGGAAATACCGGTAATCGTGGGCCTCCTCCTTGCCCCGCATGGACACCGTCACTCCCTTCGCCGAATCGAAAAGCCTCGTCTCCTGAATGATCCTTCCCCCGTCCTCGAGGACCTCTGTCTGCCTCTGTATCTCGTATTCAAGGGCCTGGGAAAGGTACCGGAAGGAGTTCATGTTCTTGATCTCCGTCCGGGTCCCGAAGATTTCCGACCCCGCCGGCATGACCGAGATATTGGCGTCGCACCGCAGGCTCCCTTCCTCCATGTTTCCGTCGCAGATCCCGAGGTAGACGACGATATCGCGCAGGGTCTGCATGTAGGCCCTGGCCTCCTCCGGGGAGCGGATATCGGGTTCGCTGACGATCTCCATCAGGGGGACCCCCGCCCGGTTCAGGTCCACCAGGCTCGCGGCCCCACCCCGGCCCTCATGGACCAGTTTGCCCGCGTCTTCCTCCATGTGGATGCGGGTGATCCGGATTTTTCTTCTCTCCCCCTCCACCGGGATTTCCACCCAGCCTTTCTCGCAGATGGGCCGCTCGTACTGGCTGATCTGATACCCCTTCGGGAGGTCGGGATAGAAATAGTTCTTCCTCGCGAAGACACTTTCTGCGGCGATGCGGCAGTGGGTGGCAAGACCCATCATCAGGGTGTAGTCCACAACCCTTTTGTTCAGGACGGGCAGCACCCCGGGCATCCCCAGACACACCGGGCAGGTGTTGACGTTGGGCGCCTGCCCGAAACGGGTGCTGCAGCCGCAGAAGATCTTGCTTTCGGTCTGCAGCTGGGCATGGACCTCGAGGCCGATGACGGGGACATATTCCATTATTTTTTCTCCGAAAAAAGGACCGAACCCTAACGTTCGACCTTAGACGTTAGACGTTAAACGGTATTACAGCGAACACTTAGGAAACTCCCCTCTTTCCCCTTCGTAGGCATAGGCGGCGTTAAGCAGGATTTCCTCCCTGAAAGCGGGGCCAATTAACTGGACACCTACGGGGAGATTCCCGGGGGTCAGGCCGCAGGGCAGCGATACGGCTGCCACTCCCGCGATGTTTGCCGGGATGGTGAACATATCGCACATATACATGCGCAGCGGGTCCTCCAGCCGGTCCCCCAGGGGGAATGCCGGGGTCGGGGACGAAGGGGACAGCAGGAGGTCCACTCTCGAAAAAACCTCCTCGAATTCCCGGCGGATGAGGGTGCGCACCCTCTGCGCCTTGCCGTAATAGGCGTCGTAATAGCCTGCCGACAAGGCAAAAGTCCCGAGCATGATCCTTCTTTTGACCTCGGGGCCGAACCCCTTGCTTCGCGTCTGCCGGTACATTTCGAGGAGCCCCCCCGGGTCGGAAAGGCGCACCCCGTATTTCACGCCGTCGTAGCGGGCGAGGTTGGAGGAGGCTTCAGCCGGGGCAATGATGTAATAGGTTGCGACGGCGTATCTGGTGCTGGGCAGGCTCACGGAAACGAGGCTTGCCCCTCTTTTTGCCAGCGCCTCGGCCGCTTTCCTCACGGGGGCTTCCACCTCCGGGTCCAGGCCTTCCGGGAAGTACTCCTCGGGGAGCCCAATCTTCATTCCGCTGATGTCCCCGGTGAGCAGGGAGGGGTAATCGGGGACGGGCACCCTTGCCGAGGTGCTGTCGGCGGGGTCATGGCCCGCAATCGCCTTGAGCACGATGGCGCAGTCCCTTACGTCCCGGGTCAGGGGGCCGACCTGATCGAGGGAAGAGGCAAAGGCGATGACCCCGTAGCGGCTGACCCTCCCGTAGGTGGGCTTTAATCCCACCACCCCGCAGTGGGAAGCGGGCTGCCGGATGGACCCTCCGGTGTCGGTGCCGAGGGTGGCAATGGCCTCGCCCGCGGCAACCGCGGCGGCCGAGCCCCCCGAGGAACCGCCCGGCACGAGGGCCCTGTCCCACGGGTTGAAGGTGGGGAAATAACCGGAATTCTCGTTGGAGGATCCCATGGCGAATTCGTCCATGTTCAGTTTCCCCGTGATGACCGCCCCCGCTTTTTTAAGCCGGCTCACGGGGGTCCCGTCGAAGGGAGGCACAAAATTTTCCAGGATCCTGGAGCCCGCCGTCGTCCTTACCCCCTCGGTCAGAAAAATATCCTTTATTCCCAGGGGAATCCCGTCCAGGGGACCTGAAACATCCCCTTTGCGGAAACGCTCATCCGATTGACCGGCCGCTTCGAGGGCCGCCTCTTCCGTAAGGGTGAGATAGCAGTGGACCTTTTCGTCTACCTCACGAATGCGGTCAAGGACGCTTTGGGTGATCATGGTGGATGTCACGGTCCCTTCCCGGAGTTTTTCGTGGAGGGAATGGATGGTTTCGTAATAGAGGGACATCAGCAGTATCTCCAAATGGCTTCGGAAGGAGGGGGGAAAAGTGGAAAGGCAAAAGATGACAGGCAAAAGTTGAAAGAAGAACGGTGCGGTTTCACTCCCTGGCCTTTTCCCTTTCTCCTTTTCCCTTTCTCCTTTCCCCTTTCCTATTCTATGACCTTCGGCACCTTGAAGGCCGTCCCTTCCCTGTCCGGGGCGTTGGCGAGCCCCTTTTCCACGGGAAGGGAGGGTTTGACCTCATCCTCCCTCATGACGTTGAAAATTTCCTGGACATGGGACGTGGGGGGAATATCGGACAGGTCCAGCCCATCGAGGAGCCCGATGTATCCGAGGATATCCCCGAGCTGGCTCTCCATTTTCAGGGCCTCTTCAGGCCCGAGTTCCAGCCTTGCGAGATCGGCCACATGCCGCACAATTTCCCTGGTAATCTTCACTTATACCCTCCACCATGAGGCCGGTTTCGACCAATACAGGATCAGGGCCCGGACATGGACCCCGTTTTTTCCCGCGGCAAGCCCGCTGCCGCCCGGGCGCAAACCTGTTTATCACATCCTTGCCACACAGTCCATTTGAGGGCAAGGGCAGGGCTCCAGGACCTTTGACCGCGGGGAAGACCAAAATATCCAGGCATGGCCCCAAAGTCGTGATGGCTATTGATAATTAAAATATTTTCTCTATCTTTGAGGAGTTTGCTTCTCCCCGGAAGGATTGGATACGAAGATCCGGGGACACTCCAGGATCTTAAAAGGAAATGAAAAAGAGGAAAGCCATGAACCTGCGCGTCGCCGCCGAAAACCCCCTGACGGCAACAGCCCTTATCCAGGGCAAGGACACCAAGGGGATCATCGCCACTATAACGAGCTGGATCTTCGACAACAGCGGCAATATCATCTACCTGGACCAGCACACCGATTCCGTGGAAGACATGTTTTTCATGAGGATCCGTTGGGATATCAGCCGCTTCCAGGTCCCCAGGGAGCAGCTTGACCAGAAATTCGGGGAGGTGTGCTGGCGGCTCGGAATGGCCCACCGGCTGTTTTTTTCGGATAAAAAAAGGCGCGTCGCCATCATGGTCTCAAAACAGGGCCATTGCCTCCTCGATCTCCTATACAGGTGGAGGAGCGGCCACCTGGACATCGAGATCCCCTGCATCATCAGCAACCACAAGGATCTGGAAGATATGGCCGGCTACTACAATATTCCCTTTATCCACCTGCCCGTCACACCCCCCGCGAAAAGGGAACAGGAAGACCGGATCCTGGAAATCCTCCGCAAGGAGGAAGTCAACACGGTGGTCCTTGCCCGCTACATGCAGATCCTGACCCCGAAATTAGTCCAGGCCTATCGCAACAGCATCATCAACATCCATCACTCCTTTCTCCCCGCTTTCATCGGCGCCGACCCCTACATGCAGGCCTTCAGACGGGGGGTCAAGATCATCGGGGCCACAAGCCACTACGTCACCGAGGACCTGGACCAGGGACCCATCATCTACCAGGATGTGGTCCCGGTGACCCATCGGGATAACGTGGAGACCCTGAAACGGAAGGGGCAGGACATCGAGAGGGTTGTCCTTGCCCGGGCGGTGGCGCTGCATGTGGAAAACAGGGTCCTGATCCACAACGGAAAAACCGTGGTCTTCGGCGGATAGGCTCGGGAAACCCTGCCCGGGGAAAAAATCTCCCCGCAGTTCCGGTCCTGGTTGAAAAAGGTTTTTGCCCAAAAAAACGATGAAATTTTTATTGCATTTTTGTTACTTTTTTGGTAAATTTAACAAAAATGTAATTTTAGGGAGAGATCCCGCCGACCAGGGCCCTCCTTAAAAACGGCCTCCTGCCCGGATCCGCGGCCGTAAAAGACCGTTTCCGGGCAAAGCAAAGAAAGTGACGGCATTATGAAGTCACTGAGAACCAGGATCTTCATCGTCCTGATTTTGACCCTTTGCGGGGTCGTCGGCCTGTTTTACTACTTCTCCAAGAACCTGATCGTCAGGGAGTTCGAGCACCTCGAAACCGTCGAAGCCACCAGGGCCATGGAAAGGGTCCAAAATATCATCGACCAGGAGTTCGAGGCGATCCTTTCCACCGGGATTGACTGGGGATTCTGGACGGAAACCTACGACTTCGTCACCTCCGGTGACGAAGCCTACATCCGGGAAAACCTCGACGACCAGACCGTCCTTAACCTCGGCATGAACCTCCTGCTCTACGTCAACACGCGGGGCGAGCTCGTTCACGGCAAGGCAATGGATCTGGAACGCGCCACCTCGACGGATTTGCCGTGGGCACTGGTCGTCTTCCTCCTAAACCAGAGTTCCCTTTTCGAACAGAACGCAGAGGGAGAGTTAATTTCAGGCCTCCTGCTGCATCCCGGTACCCCTCCCTTGCTGCTGGCCTGGGTGCCGATCCTGAAAGGCGATCGTCAGGGCCCGTCGAGAGGATCCCTGATCCTCGGAAAGTACCTCACCGAATCCTTTCTCAAGCAGATCAGCCGGATGGCAAGGATCGACCTCTTTCCAGAGACGATAAACGATGGCTCCTATGCCCCTCCCCGCAAGGAGTCCCACCCGGGAGTAACGCAGGAAGCAGAGCATATCCTCGTCGAGGCTGTTTCGCCGGAGGTGATCAGGAGCACCCTGTTCCTTGAAGATTTCAATGGGAATCCAGCTGTAGCTCTACATGCGGAAATCCCCCGCGAGATCTCACGGATGGGTCGATCGGCCCTCATGAGGTTTCTTCTCCTCGTTATCGCCACGACCCTCGCCCTCAGCCTGGTCGTCTGGATTATCCTGGAAAAAATGATCCTTTCCAGACTCTACAAAATCATTGATCAGGTCTCTACCATCCAAAAAACGAAAAACACCCGCATCCCGATCACCACCTCCGGGACCGATGAGCTCTCCCTCCTTTCGGGGTCCATCAACGGGATGCTCGCGGCCATCCACGATTCCAGCTTTCTTTACCAGTCCCTGATCCAGTCGACTCCCCTGCCGATCGCCGCCGCCGACACCGGCGGCAGGGTCACGGAATGGAACCCCGCCGCGGAAAAAACCTTTGGCTGGTCGAGGGAGGAGGTCCTTGGCAAACCATTTCCCTTCGTATCAAAGGATCGGCCAAACCAGTTCGATCAATTCGGTAAAAATCTCATCACCTCATCCCGTCTTTCCCCGTTTGAGATCCCCGGGATCCGGAAAGATGGAACCGGCATCGAACTATGCGTCTACCCTTCGAGACTCATCAGCTTCGACGGCCTGATCTCAGGCAGCATCCTCGTTTTGACCGACATTACCGCCATCACCACCCGGAACCGGGAGCTCCGTCGGAACCTTTCGGAAAAAAACGTGCTTATCAGGGAAATCCATCATCGCATCAAAAACAACCTTCAGGCCATATCCTCCATCCTTGAAGTCCAGAAGATGCACATTGACAACCCGCAGATGACCGAGGTCATCCAGGAAAGCCAGAACCGCATTCGCTCAATGGCCATCATCCACGAGGATCTGTACAGGTTCGCCGACACCGACGATTCCAGGGGCGGCCTTCTTGTCAACACAAGGAACTATATCAGCCGTCTCATCGACGAGATTTTCCTCTGCTACAACGTCGACAGGACGAAAATCCTACTTGATCTTCAGGTAGACAGCTTTTACCTGGATATCGACGTCGCCATCCCGTGCGCCCTGATCATCAACGAGCTGATCTCCAACTCCTTAAAGTACGCCTTTGACGGTCGGGACAGGGGCCGGATCCAGGTGGCGCTCATAAGGAAAGGGGATTCCTGCCGGCTGAGGATTTCCGATGACGGAACGGGGCTCCCTGAAAAATCCAGCCAGGAAAAACCCGAATCCCTGGGCCTCGTCCTCGTCAGATCTCTTGCCGAGCAGATGGGGACGATGAAGGTTTCCTATGAGGGGGGGGCGTCCTTTGTTTTTGAATTCAGGATTTCGGGTTCGGAAACCGGGGCTTCCCGGACCTGAAAACCCTCAAAACAAGGCTCGGGATTCCAGTCAACCCCTCAGCGTGGCTCTCAGCCGGTCCGGGCTCAGGAGCAGATCCAGCCCTTCGTTGACATCCCTCACGACCACGTTTGCACTTCCCAGGGTTTTCGGGCAGGCCCCTTCCGGACCGAGAACCCCAATGCCAAGGGCGGCCTTTTCGAGCATACCCGCGTCGTTTCTCCCGTTCCCTATGGCGGCCGCACCCCGGTCAAGGCCTTTCACATAACGGCTTTTTTCCTCCACCTGATTTTCCCTGCCGATGATCTCAAGGATCACGGGCAGATCCGCGCATATTTTCCGGGCCTTTCCAAGGGTGTCCGCCGTGAGGACATGGATGGTGACCTTTCCTGAAAGCGCCCCAAGCCGTTCCCTGACCCCTTCCAGAAGCCTGCCGTCAAGGGTAAGGGTCCCGTTAAGATCCAGGACAAGATGCTGAATCGAAAGGACGCCAAGACCCGGGATATCCACGTGGACCATGACCTTCTCCTTTCCGCGTTAGATCAAGCTTTTGCCGTCTTATTTCGCTCCAAGGGGGCCTCCCGGCAATGGACCCTTCACGGATCATCCCGAGGGGCCGGCCCCTCACCCCTGGGGGAATGATCCGTCTTGACAGGAGCCCGGGAACGTTAAATAATCCCGCCAGAAAAAAGCGAACCTAAACCTCCTGATGCCAGTTCCCGGAGTTCAAACGTTGAATAATCCCGCAGCGAATCCATCCCGGCCCGAGGGAAAATTAGTCCCACCTTTTCTTTTACACCCCGGGATCTTCCTTGTCCTTCGCATTTTTTTCGGAGCCCTTTTTCTGTACTCGGGGGCCGTGAAGCTCGGGGACACCTCCAGCTTTTCAGAGACCATCTCCGCGTATCGCCTCCTCCCCAACCTTCTCGTCCCGTGCGCCGCCATGGGCCTTCCCCTGGCAGAGATAGTTGCGGGATTAGGGACCCTGCTGAACCGCCGATGGGCCATGCTGGGGATGCTGAGCCTCATGATCCTTTTCCTGGGGGTCCTCTCTTACGGGGTTTCCATCGGACTCGACATCGACTGCGGCTGCTTTTCCGGGGGGGATGCCTCGGCTAAAACTGCCCCTCAGGTCTCCCCTCCTCCGGTTTCCCTTCCTTCTGATCCGGGCATCTCCGGCGTGGAAGGCATCGACAGCACCCTCATCCCCATCGAGCCCGGCCCGGGACAAGGGGTGGACGCTGTCTGCGCCCGGGGCGGAGGGGATCCCACCCGCCTGAGGAAAGCCCTTGTCAGGGACATTTTTCTGTTTTTGGGCGTCCTCTACATGGTAGCCTACCCCGACCTCAGGAGAAGGTACAGCAAGCCAAAGGCCCCAAATCCAGGATCAGGCAACTGAGAGCCCCGGGCAAGGGCCTGGTCAATAGCACACCGATCCGGACCCTCCTGTCGCATGCCGACCCGCCAAAGAGAATCCGCCCGGAGCCACCCCCCGAATTTTTTTCCCCATCGCCTGGCAAGGACAATAGACCCATCGGGCTGAAAAATTTCAATGCCGATGGCAAGGGTGTTTTCAGCATGGGGGCTGGATAAACACCGCTGCCCGACGATCTACGGTCTGTGTTACTATTGAAAAAAGGACATTGCCGGTACCCTGACGACGGCGGGAACAGGTCGAGCCGGAGACGGATAAAATGAAGCCTAAACTCCCCTGAAAAGGACCGGCACATTTTAATGAGGGAAAACCATGACTGAAAAGAAAAAAAGGGTGCGACCTCCAGGGCGCCCGTCGGGGTCGGAACCGGAAAACAGGCCGAAGGGATCCGGCGGAACCATCCCGGGCGTCTCCCGGATGACCGACCACGACATCTATCTTTTCAAGGAAGGGACCCATTACAGGCTCTACGAGAAACTGGGCTCCCATATCATGGAGGCGGAAGGACGCAAGGGGACCCTCTTTGCCCTTTGGGCCCCCAATGCCGCCTCCGTATCGGTGGTCGGGGATTTTAACGGGTGGAATGAGAACTCCCACCCTCTGGCAGTGAGGTGGGACGGGTCGGGGATCTGGGAGGGGTTCATCCCTGATGTGGGAGCGGGAACCCTTTACAAATACCGCATCAAACCCGCGGGAGGGGCCGACACGATCGAAAAATCCGATCCCTTCGCCTTCCACTGGGAAACCTCTCCCAGGACTGCATCGGTCGTCTGGGACCTCCAATACGACTGGCACGACGAGGACTGGATGGCGGAAAGGGAGGAAAAAAACGCCCTGGATGCCCCCTGCTCCGTCTACGAGGTCCATCTGGGCTCCTGGATGCGGGGTGAGGGCAATTCCTTTCTCACCTACCGGGAAATGGCGCCCAGGCTCGTGGATTACACCAGCGACCTCGGCTTTACCCATGTGGAGTTTCTCCCCGTCACCGAGCATCCTTTCTACGGGTCATGGGGCTATCAGACGGTGGGTTATTTCTCCCCAACGAGCCGCTACGGAACTCCCCAGGATTTCATGTTCCTCATGGACTCCCTTCATCAGGCGGGCATCGGGGTCATCCTGGACTGGGTCCCGTCCCATTTCCCCAATGACGAGTACGGCCTTGCCCAATTTGACGGGACCTACCTTTACGAGCACGCGGACCCGAGGAAGGGTTTCCACCCGGACTGGAAGAGCGCCATCTTCAACTACGGACGCAACGAGGTCCGCAGCTTTCTGATCAGCAGCGGATTGTTCTGGCTGGACCGCTACCACGCCGACGGTTTGCGGGTGGACGCGGTGGCTTCCATGCTCTACCTGGACTATTCCCGGAAAGAGGGGGAGTGGATCCCCAACAGGTACGGCGGAAGGGAGAACCTCGACGCCATCAGCCTCCTTAAAACCTTCAACGAGGTCGTCTACGCCCGTTTCCCGGATGTCCAGACCGTAGCGGAGGAATCCACCGCCTGGCCCAGCGTCACCCGCCCGGTCTACACGGGGGGACTGGGGTTCGGCCTGAAATGGAACATGGGGTGGATGCACGACACCCTCGAGTACATGAGCAAAGATCCCGTTCACAGGAAATACCATCACGACCGCCTGACCTTCAGCCTCTGGTATGCCTTCACGGAGAATTTCCTCCTGCCCCTGTCCCACGACGAAGTAGTCCACGGGAAAGGCTCCCTGCTCGGAAAGATGCCCGGCGACGACTGGCAGAAGCTCGCCAACCTGCGCCTGCTCCTTGGCCTCCAGTACATGCACCCGGGGAAGAAACTCCTGTTCATGGGGTGTGAATTCGGCCAATGGAAGGAGTGGAACCACGAATCGGCGCTTGACTGGGATCTTCTGCAGTACGACCGCCATCGGGGCATTTACAACTGGGTGAGGGACCTGAACCGCCGCTACCGGTCAGAACCGGCCCTTTTCAGGAAGGATTTCGTCCCGGAAGGGTTCCAGTGGGTGGACTGCACGGATTACCAGGACAGCGTCATATCCCTGCTCAGGAAAGGGAAGAAGGGCGAGGGGCCGATCCTCGCCGTGGGCAACTTCACCCCGGTGCCCCGCCACGGCTATCGTTTTGGCGTCCCCCTCGCGGGGCGGTGGGAGGAGATCTTAAACAGCGACGCCAGGGAGTACGGAGGGAGCGGCCAGGGGAACTCCGGAGCCGTTCAGACCGATCCGATCCCTTCCCACGGGCACGGGCAGTCCCTGGCCCTGACCCTTCCTCCCCTTGCCTTCGTCATATTCCGGCCCGGAGGGAGTGACAGACCCACTTCAGGTTAAGGCAGGAGAGGCCGGGGATGAAAAAAAGATCGAGCGGGATCCTCCTGCACCCAACATCCCTCCCCTCCCCTTACGGGATCGGGGACCTCGGCCCCGCGGCCTATGAGTTTGTAGACTTCCTCGCCAGGACGGGGCAGGGCTACTGGCAGATCCTCCCCTTGACCCCCACCGACACGGAAACCGGCAACTCCCCCTACAGCAGCGCCTCGGCCTTCGCCTGCAATCCCCTCCTTATCAGCCCGGAACTGCTGGCAAAAGACGGGCTCCTGGAGAGGGCCGCCATCGAGCCTCCTGTCCAGTTTTCTCCCGGCATCGTGGACTACGAGGCCGTGACCCAGTACAAGACGTCCCTTATCGACACAGCCTTTACGCGATGGCGTCAGGCGGATGACGAGGACTTCGACCGCTTTTGCGGCGAAAACGCCTCGTGGCTCGAGGATTACGCCCTTTTCACCGCCCTCAAGGAATATCGGGGTGGGCTGCCCTGGAATCTCTGGCCGGCCGGGCTGAGGGACCGGGAGCCGGAGGCTCTCGCCGGGGTCCGGAAGGACCTGGCCGACAGGATTTTGCGGCTCATGTTTATCCAGTACATCTTCAACAGGCAATGGTCCGCTCTCAAGGGCCACTGCCTCGATCGCGGGATCCAGATCATCGGGGACCTTCCCATTTACGTATCTTACGACAGCGCGGACACCTGGGCCCACCCGGAGATCTTCGACCTCGGCCAGGACGGGACACCCCGGACCGTGGCGGGGGTCCCGCCGGACTACTTTTCCGCCACAGGGCAGCTCTGGGGAAACCCCGTCTACGACTGGGCGACCCTCTCCCGGGACGGCTTCGCCTGGTGGGTCCAGCGGATGGGGCACATCCTGAAGCTGGTGGACATGGTGAGGGTCGACCACTT
>Ga0209164_1000470_pt1 | contig 95095 bp, 85 predicted proteins | sample MTBNYHSulfiMetaG_FD_187458 | JGI IMG/M metagenome (GOLD analysis project Ga0209164, IMG submission 187458) | Enrichment culture microbial communities from rom New York Harbor, USA that are MTBE-degrading - MTBE-NYH (New York Harbor Sulfidogenic)... | ecosystem: Environmental > Aquatic > Marine >... | reverse complement strand
ACTTAAAAGAAATGAAACTTTTAATATTAATTATTACTATAATTCAAAAGTTCAAATTGAAAATAAAAATAAATATTTAGCAACAAATTGCTAAATATTAAAAAAATATGTTGATATTTCATAGGAGTAAAAAAAATGTTAAAAACAGTTACAGAAAATTTAATTAAAAGGAGAAAAAAAAAAATATTTAGTAAAATATTATTCATTATTTTTATAATGTCAATATTTGCTATCCAACTAACCTGTTCTAATACAAAACCGAATACTAATATAAATGATATTAAGTATAAAAATCTATTTACAGAATTATTGGGAAAAAGTGAACAGGAAATAAAGACTAAAATTGATAAATCATGGAATCAGCTATTTTACGGTGATGACAGCAGTCAGAGAGTTTACTACCCTGTTGGTGATGATATGGCTTATATTATGGATATAGGCAATAATGATGTTCGTTCCGAAGGAATGTCCTATGGTATGATGATTGCTGTTCAGTTAGACAAAAAAGAAGAATTTGATCGTATATGGAAATGGGCAAAAAAATATATGTATCATGAAAATGGTGCATATAAAGGATATTTTGCATGGCATTGTACAGCTAAAGGAGAAAAAATACATGATAATCCGGCATCTGATGGAGAAGAATGGTTTGTAACTGCATTATTTTTTGCAGAAGCACGATGGGAAAACGGCCAAGGAATATTTAATTATGGTGCAGAAGCAAATAAAATTCTTCATACAATGCTTCATAAAGAAGAAGATGGCGGACATCTTGCAACTAATATGTTTAATAAAGAATATAAACAGGTTGTTTTTGTCCCTACCACCGGTTCTGCTTCACAATTTACAGATCCTTCATATCATCTTCCTCATTTTTATGAACTCTGGGCACGCTGGGCTGATGAAGATAATGATTTCTGGTATGAAGCAGCGAAAACAAGCCGTGAGTTTTTTAAAAAAGCAGCAAATGAAAAAACAGGTTTAATGCCGGATTATGCAGAGTTTGACGGTAGACCTGCTGATCCATTTGGAGGCGGACATGATTCCTTTAGATTTGATGCATGGAGGAATGCAATGAATGTAGCAGTTGATTATTCATGGTTTTATACTGATAAATGGGCTGTAAGTCAAAGCAATAAATTACTTAAATTTTTTTATAAAGAAGGCATTGATTCATATGGTAACCAATATAATTTAGAAGGAAAATCACTGGGACAGGATCATTCATTAGGACTTGTATCTATGAATGCTGTTGCCTGTCTTGCCGCAACTATTTCTGAAAGAAAAGAATTTGTTGAAAAATTATGGAAATCTAATCCTCCTATGGGAAAATGGCGCTATTATGACGGGCTTTTATATATGCTTGCTTTATTAAATGTAAGCGGTAATTTTAAAGTTTATATACCAAAATAAAATATTTTTATAATAATTAGATTTAAATTGCTTTATATGGGAATTATCTAATACTATAATACCGCAGAGATCGTATAGATCATTAAAAATATTTAGTAAATATAACTGCAAATAATAGTAATCAAGTTATATATATATTAATTTTTCTAAGTACCCTACCTTCTCTGTGGTAAATTTTATATCATTTTATAATATTATTTGATAATATTTAAAATTTATAAAAAATATTTATTAAAAATAAAGTTATTATGGAAGAAGTTAATAGTGTAAGAATAAAGGTAAAATATATATCATTATATCTTATTATTTTATTTTTAATATTGATGCCATTAATATTTATTTTAATTTATAATTTAATACCTGATGCTTTGAATATTCCATTTGATAAAATATCATATTTATTCATAATAATTTATTTAATTATTTTTAGTATTATAATAATTTTTATCTATGACCTTAATAAATCAATTGTTGATATTAAATTTGATGATAAAGTTATACAAATTTATAAAAATAAAAAATTGAAAAAAGAAATTAAAATAAAAGAAATTAAAAATGTACTAGAAAATGAGTTTAAATATAATACATGTATGCCATATGTTGGAGCTAGAGTAAAATTTTGTACTTATAGGTTAGATATTATAACCGAAAAAGAGATGATTTCTTTTAAAAATCCTCCCCTTCAATTTACAGAAAGGTTAATACCTATACTGAAAAGATATAATCTGGATATTATAAATTATCATGAAAAAAAATATTCTATATAAATGCTTTATATTTTATTTCTTATTTAAAATAATTTTTAACTAATTGTGAATTATAAATATATAAATTATTATAATAAATAATACTATATCCGTCTAAATTACTTTCTTTTTCTTTCTGTAAAAAATATTAAATAATTATTTAAATTAATCTTTTCTTGACAATGCATTATAGAGTTTTTTAAAATTAATTTATAGTGCTAAATTATATTAGGTTAATTTTAGTACAAATTATTTTAACTAAAATATTTTTTATTAAAAAGTTTAGTTAGAATCATAAGCATTCTTTATAGGGGAATTTTATTATTTAAGGAGGCAATTATGCATAAAATTGAAGTTACAAATTATGGAGTAAAAGTAACATTAAATGGATTTATTCAGACGGAAGAAGCTTTGGAATGGTTTACAAAAATGAAAGAAGCTCTTAAAAAAACAAGCAGAGGTTTTAAAGTATTTGTTGATATGAGAGGTTTTAAACCTGCAACACAAAATGTTCAAAAGTATTTCGTTGATATACAAAAAGAATTTAAAGACTATGGGATGAGCAAATCGGTTGTAATACTTGATAATGAAGTTGCTGTTTTACAACTTAAGCGTACAGCAAAGGAAAGCGGAATATATGAACATGAAAGATATATTACACCTGAAAATAACCCAAACTGGGAAAGCCAGGCTATGGATTGGATTTTAAAAAATATAGACCCTGATAAATAATTATTATAAAAGGTTAATCTTTTTTTGATTTTATTTATTATTTATGTGATTTAAATATTTTTACTATAAATAAAAGCCTAATAAATTGTAAATTATAAAAATTTCATTAAGCCTACCCTACACTATTAAAGCTTTGCTTTAAGTAATATATTAAATTCGAAATACTTTAATCATCATTTATTTTTTTTCCACAATGAGGACAATACTTATCTTCATTTCTCTTTTTATTTTTAATTATTTGGTTTATAAAACCAGAGCTTAATATTCCGGTTGGTAATACAACAAAACCGATGCCTAAAATGGTAATTTATACTCGCAAATATTTTTCCTAATACAGTTATAGGATAAATATCACCATAGCCAACTGTTGTTAATGAAGCAGCAGACTACCAAAAAGCTGCAACTATATTTGAAAATGCTCCCGGCTGAGCTTCATTCTCAAAATAATACATTAAAGTTGATGAAATCAATATTAATATTGATATAAAAAAACTATTATTAAATCATCTTTTTTTCTTTAATTACATTTTTTATCATAATTAAAACGATTTATTATATCTGCTAATTTTAAATATACGAAAAATTTTAATTAATCAAAATAATCTTAAAAATCTTAAATCAAAAGGTATAATCAAAGGTAAATAAAATGGTAAAATAGCAAATAAATCAATAAGAGCCATTATAGAAAAAATGTATCTAATAATGGATAAAAAATAATATTTTTGAGGATATAAAAAATCTGAAGTAAATACTCAATTGTAAAAATTATTAAAAGATTCTAATATGACAGCAATCGTATTTAAAATTATAAGACAAATTATAAATCCATCAAATATTTCATCAAAAATAATATTATTATCACTTAATGGAGATATTACTTCATAATTATATTTTTTCATTTTTCTAATCATACTTTTTAATTCTTTAATAATATAAAATTTAAATAATAAATATTTAGTCAATAATAATTAGTATATTTTATATATACTTTCTAAGCATTTGTTTCCAAGATATTAGTACATTTATAACTAACCATTAAAAATCGATACCTTGTCCCTACCATGGTTTAAATCTTTACTGCTGCATCTTGGACATTGATTATTATTAAAATCATTTGATTTATCGGATTTAAAATTACATTTATTACATATTGTAAATTTAGATTCATATAAAGCTTTATCTGCCATGTCAAGAAGCAGCTCTGCAATTTTTGTTTTATATTGTTCGATTAGCTGCCAATCAGCTGACTCTTTATCTTTGACCTCATAAATGTCTTTAATATCTTTAATTTTTAGTTTCTTTAATATATAATCCTGATTATCTATTAAAGAAGCTAAACCAAAGCTTAAAGTAATTGTAACATCTTCATCATTTTGCAGCTTAACACCGCTTTTTATTTTTGTACGTATTGTATCAACAACATGTTCTGCCTGTTCTATATTGGTATCTGGTAATATTATTAAAAATTCATCACCTCCATATCTGCCTGCAATGTCATAATTTCTAATAGTTGATTGTATCACGTTGCCAAGATTTTTAATAATATAATCACCTGAAATATGACCATAAGTATCATTATATTTTTTAAAATAATCAATATCCAGAAATATTAATGTTAAATGTTGATATTTTCTTACTGCTAATTCATGAGATAATGCCTTAAATAATTCTCTCCTGTTTTTAAGACCCGACAATTCATCAATTGATGCCTGATGGTATACTTTTAAATATTCATAATGCTTTTTTAATAAATTATCAATTGTTACTAAAAAATGTTTTTTATCTATTGGTTTTTCTATATATGCACTGATACCCTTTTTAGTCCTCTCAAGCATGATTTGTTTATCCAAAACAGCTGTCAAAAATACAAACGGTATATTTTTAAATTTAGGATTAGTCAAAATAATATCATGAAATTGATCTCCTCGTAATACAGGCATATTATAATCACTTATGATAATAGCAGGTGAATATTGATATACTGCATCAAGACCAAGTTTGCCATTAGGTGCAAGAATAAAATTTTTATATCCATCATTTTGAAGATATTTAACAATAACCTCTCTTATTAGCTTATCATCATCTATAATTAAGATTATACCTTTTTTCGAATCATATTCATCATTTTTATTTATTTTATGTAACGAGACATAAATTTCTTCGCTATCATATTTTTTTTCAATTTCTGATTGTAATAATATTCTTAAATTTTCATCTGCTTGTTTTAGTATAGTTTGTTCAGCTGTATCTGTATTATCTTTATTATCAATTAGTTCATACATTTCATTATTATGATATTTTTCGTTACCTTTGGGTAATTCTATATAAAAAGTTGATCCTTTATCTTGACCTTCCGATTTTGCCCAAATTCTACCTTGTAATAATTCTACCAGCTGTTTAGCATATGATAATCCAATACCACTACCTCGATATTTACTATTACGCCCGCCTTCTGCTTGTTCAAATCTATTAAAAATTGATTCTATTTTATCAGATGATATACCAATACCATTGTCTTCTACTGTAATTAATATTGATTTTTCTTTATTTAATAAAGATAGTTTTATAATTCCATGTAAATGATCTACAAATTTTATGGCATTAGAGATTATATTATTAATAATTTCTTCAAATTTTACACTATCTGTATAAAAATTATCAATAACATAATCAGGTAATTGTAGTTGCATATCAATATTACTGTTAAGAAGTGAAGAAGAATAAAAATCATATATTTGATGTAATATTGAAACTGGATTTATATTAGATATTGTTAGTTTTAATCCTTTTGCATCAATTCTGGCAATATCTAACAGTTTATCAATATTATTTTTTAATTTTAATCCTGCTTCATAAATCAATTTCATACTTATAATATTATTATCTGAATTCATATTTAATTCGGCTGCACTTATTACTACAGTAAGTGGTGATCTAAATTCATGAGTAATATTTGCAATAAAATTATTTTTCATTTCATCAAGAGATTCAAGTTCTTTTTTTGCTTTTTCTAAACTTTTCCTTGCAATAAATTCTTTTTTTCTATTTACTTCTAAATAATATGCAGAAAAAAGCGAAGTTAAAATAGCTGTAACAATAACACACAATATTGTAATTAATATTTTTATATCTATATTATATGGCCAGATTACAAATGCTATAAAACATGCAGTACTAACAATTATATTAAAAAATATTGCATATCTCAAATTTTTTAGAAAAATACCTGATAGAAAAATACAAATTGTTAATCCAAGAGTATAAGGAACTATTTCTTCACCACTATGAGGTAGCATATAGCATATTGCAATTTCTATAATACTTATTGCAAAAAAAATAGCTTCTGTTATATATCTTTTTAAATGTTTAAAACTAATTATTATTATACTTATAAATATTAATCCACCTACACATAACCGGATTTTAAGAAAATGGATCCATAATTTAGGAAGTAAATAATAATCAAACAAAATAAAAAACCAATGAAAAACAATACACAATATCAATGCTATGTATAAAGTTTTATAATTATTGGTGCGTAACTCTTCATCAAAAGCTTTTTTATGTTTTGAAAAAAAAATTTCGTTAGTCACAAGATAAGCCCATCTTTAATTTTATTTTAAATATAACGTTTTATTATAACTTATTTTTTGAAGTAAATAAATTCTTTAATTTAATAATATATAAATAATATATATTTAAAAAAATAATTACAAAAGCTTTAAAATTATTTATAATATTCAAATTATATGTTATAAAAAATAAATTTATATTAAATTTGGATATTATTTACTATGACTACAAATATAGATGATTTAATAAAAAATATTTTTGAAAAAATAATAGCTTTTTTTAAAGCTCTATTTCCAATACAAACAAATATAACTATTGATTTAAGATTTAAATTATTATTCACCATATTGGCTATTTTTTTTATTTGGCTGATAAGATTCATAATAATTAAAATTGTATGGAAAAAAACCGACATAATCAAAATAAGATATAGTTGGAAAAAAAGTACAGGTTATGCAAGTGTATTTTTTATAGTACTGATTGTAGGCATCATCTGGATTGAAGGATTTCAATCAATTGCTGCATTTATTGGAATTATATCAGCTGCACTTGTTTTTGTATTAAGAGACCCTGTTGCAAATATAACAGGCTGGCTTTTTATAATATCCAGGCGTCATTTAGAGGTTGGTGATAGGATACAGATCGATAATAATGCAGGTGATGTAATTGATATCAATATTTTTTATTTTACACTTATGGAGATTGGCAATTGGGTTAATGCAGATCAAAGTACAGGCCGGATTATACATGTGCCAAACAATACAATTTTATCAAAACCGCTTTTTAATTATACAAAAGGGCTGGAATTTTTATGGAATGAAATACCTGTTATCGTAACATTTGAAAGTAACTGGAAAAAAGCAAAAAAAATACTGGAAAACATCATTGATAATTATGAAAGAGATAAAAGTGAAATTGCAGAACAAAAAGCAAAAGAAGCTGCAAAAAAATTTTTAATAAATTATTCAAAATTTACTCCAATAGTATATACAACAGTGATAGAATACGGTATTACTTTAACTATAAGATATTTGTGCGAACCCAGGAAAAGAAGGATTACTGAATCTGAAATTTGGGAAAGAATACTTATAGCAATTGCAAAACATAATGATATAGATTTTGCCTACCCTACTCAGAGATTTTATGATAATTATAAAGAAGGAAAACATCTATCAGATAAAAAGTAAATTTAATAATTTAAATATTAATTTTTATAACAATTAATGTAATTTTATACTTTAATATTATATATATTAATTTTATATTATAAAATATATCTTTTTAGGGGCTTTATTATGTTTAATAAACAATTCATTACATTAATTTTATTTTTATCTTTTTTTAATATATTAATGACATGCAATAATAAAAAATTAGGAAAAAATTCCGAACGAATTCGTATAAATCAGCTTGGTTATTATTTAAAATCACCGAAAAAATTTATTGTTGTTGACACTAAATCAAAAGAATTTCAAATTATTGAAATAAAAACAGATAAAGCTGTTTATAATGGTAAATTAATTGATGCTGACAGTTGGACTGCAACAAATGAAACTGCTAAAATCGGTGATTTTACAGATTTTAATAAACAGGGAGACTATAAAATATTAATTAAAGATATCGGCTATTCTTATATATTTAAAATAGATAATAATATTTTTGATGAAGTTTTAAAATCATCTATGAAATCATATTATTACCAGAGAGCTTCTATTGATTTAGATAAAAAATATGCAGATAAATGGGCAAGAAAAAAAGGACACCCTGATAATAAATGTCAATTTCATTATTCTACAAAAAGAACAGGTTTTTATTCTTCACCGGGCGGTTGGTATGATGCCGGTGATTATGGGAAATATATTGTGAATGGAGGTATCACTGTTTGTACATTATTATCTTTTTATGAATTATTCCCCAATGTTATTGATGATGATTTGAATATACCTGAATCAAATAATGATATTAGTGATTTACTTGATGAATTAAAGTATGAAATTGACTGGATGAAAACAATGCAGGATAATGACGGCGGTGTTTTTTTTAAAATCGGTCCTTTAAAATGGCCTGGTTTTGTAATGCCTGAAGATGATAAAGATCAAAGATATATTATAGGAAAATCTACAACTTCTACTCTTAATTTTTGTGCAGTTATGGCACAAGCCGGAAGAGTATTTAAAAATATAAATCCTGATTATGCTAATGATTGTGTAAAAAGAGCTGTAAGAGCTTGGGAATGGGCGGTAAAAAATCCAAATGAATCAGTGCCTTCAGAAACAGGCGGTACAGGTGCTTATGGAGATAATTCTTATGCTGATGAATTTTGCTGTGCAGCCGCTGAATTATTAGTTACAACAAATGATAAAATTTATAAAAATTATTTAGAAAAAAATATTAATATTAAAATTAATGGACCTGCCTGGTGGCAAAATTTGCAAAACTTATCTTATTTTACACTAAGTATACATAAAAATAATGTTGATCCTGTTATATTAAAAGAAATTAAAAATGAAATAATCAGTTTTGGTAATATTCTTATTAAAAGAATAAATGAAAATCAATACAGAATCCCAATGAAAAACAATAATTTTGAATGGGGATCTAACGGTGTTATATTAAATTATGGTATAATATTATCTTATTCTTATATATTAACTAAAGATATTAAATATTTAAATGCATCAGTAGAAATAATTGATTATATATTCGGTAAAAATGCTACTGGATATTCATTTGTAACGGGATATGGAGATAATACTCCTATGAAACCTCATCATAGACCAATGGCAGCTGATAATATCAGAGAACCAATACCGGGATTTATTGTCGGAGGTCCAAATAAAGATAAACAGGATAAATTAGCTTATAAATCTAATTTTGCAGCAAAGTCATATCTTGATGTACAAGGCAGTTATGCATCAAATGAAATTTGTATTAACTGGAATGCTCCATTAGTATTCATGCTGGGATTTTTAGAAGCGAATAAGGATAAATTGAATTAAAATACAAATTATTATAATAAAGGAGTTCTTATACTTAAACTCCTTTATTATTTAACTATATAAATCTACTTTGTAAAATAAAGTAAATAATCCTTAAAAATTATGACTGAAATCAATAATTTTATTATAGTTCAGAATCTTAATATATTATATGTAAATATTAATTTATATATTATTATTAATAAATTGAGGATTTAAGGTTTTATGATAAAAAGGATAATAATTATTTTACTGATTATATTTTCTTTATTTATGATATATTCTGAAGATAACACTGATGATAATAATTATGAATCATTATATTATTTAAAAAATACTAAGCATATTCTTAAATATAGAGGGACTCTGTCATTTGTTTTAAATTATATGCCTGAATACCAGGATGGTATAAAACCAGATAATTATTTTGCACCAATTAATTATAAACCTGTTGATTATACAGATAAAGATGATCCTGATAACAAACATCATGAAAAAGATGATGAGGGCAGAATAATAGGCGGTACAATCGGGGGTACTCAATTTGAATTATATCTTGATTATCATATAATAGTTCCTTTTTTTCGTGCAAATAATCTTATGATGAGAGACAGTAATTTTAAATTCGGTATTCATACACAATTAAGTCCGATAACTTCAAATATAGGCATGAGTATCACATTTACTCCCTTCCCTTTTTTAGAATTCCAAACTGGATTCTTAATAGGATTCGGCTGGAATATTCCTAATTTTGCAGCAGGATTAGGTATAAATAACGGATATATGAATCGCCTTAACATTGCAGGTCCACATTTGCAATATTGGGCTTCTTTAAAATTTCAGATTGATCTTGCATATATTTTACCTAAGAATATACAGAGATGGCTTCATATAATTTTTATTGCAATACCGAAATTGAGATATATGGCATTATTATCTGTTCAGCAAGATATACCTTATATGTATCAGGAATGTCCGGGTGAAAAATTGGGAGGGTGGCAGTTTGTAGCTGAAATTTTATTCGGTTACAGATTTATTATTATTGAAGATGATACAGGTGAAGAAAACAGATTTATTAATATAAATCATAAAAATTTCATAATTACAATAGGTTTTTATTTCTGGCTTGATTATTTAAATCTTACACATTTTTGGGATTCTAGAATGAAAGACGGTGGCTGGGGAAGTGATTTTTCATATATTAATTTCGGACCTGCTATACAGTTTGATCTTCCTAAAAATTTTTTTGTAAGATTTGCTATATTTTTCTGCAATGATAAAGCATATACAGAAGATACAGTCGGTAATATTGATTTTCGAAATAGAAAATATGATGACTGGTATATTTATTTTAAATGGATAGCATTAAATTGCGGGTGGAAATTTTAATTTAAAGTAATACTTTAAATATTATTGATTAATTTAAATTAATTAATTATATTAATTCAATATTATTATATATTATAATTTTCCTGCCATTTAATAAAAGAAAAAAACATTTAATATAATCGGGATTAAATATGCTGAATAAGATATTTATTTTAATTATTGTATTGCTTCTAACAATCTCAGCTTATTGCGATAATACTGATGATAAATTAATAAAATTTAAAGAAAAGAGCTTTTTTGAAAGAATGAAATTTAGAGGTACTGTTTCGTTTGTTTGGGATTATATGTTTGAAATACAGGATGGAATAAAACAGCAAAATCGTTTTGCTCCGATTAATTATACTCCATTAGATTATACGAATAAAGGTGATCCTGATAATGATAATCATGAAGAAGGAGACGACGGTAGAATAATAGGAGGTACTTTTGGTGGTACTCAATTTGAATTATATTTTGATTATCATTGTATATTGCCCTTTTTTGATTTTGATAATTCATTAATGAAAAATAACAATATTAAATTTAGTTTTCATTATAATTTAAGTCCTGTAACATCAAATATAGGCTCAAGTATTACTTTAACCCCTGTTGCTTTTTTAACATTTCAAACAGGTTTTTTAATTGGATATGGCTGGAATATTCCTAATTTTGCAGCTGGTATTGGTATTAATGATCGTGGTGAAATCATAAGACATGGTACTGATGGACCTCATATACAATTTTGGGTTTCATCAACTTTTCAAATGGATTTAGCTTATATAATGCCGGAAAAATTTCAACGATGGCTTCATTTTGTTTTTATTGCAACTCCAAAATTAAAATATCAGTCTTTATTAAGAATACCGGAATATCAGCCCTATATGTATCAGGAATGTCCGGGTGAAAAATTAAGCGGCTGGTGGTTTTTAGCAGAAATATTAATAGGATATAGATTTATTATAATTGAAGATGATACTGGCGAAGATAGACAATTTTTAAAAATAAAAAATAAAAATTTTATAATTACTATTGGATTTTATTTATGGCTTGATTATATGAATGTTAATCATTACTGGGATTCCCCAATGTCAGAAGGATGGGGATCTGATTTTACATACATTAATTTTGGACCTGCCATGCAGTTTGATTTACCATATAATTTCTTTTTAAAATTATTCTTTTTCTTTTGTAATGATAAATCTTATACATCGGATACAGTAGGCAATAAGGATTTTAGAGATAGAAAATATGAAGATTGGTATATATATGCAAGATGGTTTGGATTATTCTTCGGTTGGAATTTTTAAAACTTCACGCGCGTGGAATTTTAATCATACTAATTAGTATGTTATTTAATTATTCTAAAATTTAATATATTATTACATTCGATACACTAAACTCTTTTTCATGAGATATTGAAACTGTAATATTATACTTCTTTTTATTTAATAAATTTACTATCTTATTATGAAGTTTTTTTGAAAGAATATTTATGATTGGTTTTCCGGATTCTAAATTTACTGTCTCGATTTTTGATAATACAAAGTCAAATATACCGGAGTTTGTTGCTTTTAAAACAGCTTCTTTTACTGCAAACCTGGCAGCATATGATTGTTCAGGAAATTTTTTTTTAGAACAATAATCAATTTCTTTTTGTGAAAAAATATCAAATACTGCATTGGGAGATCTTTCAATTAATCTTTTTATACGGGAGTTTTTAACTAAATCAATTCCAGATAAAATAATTATATTATTTTTCATTAATATATTTTAATAAATCAGTATTATTTTCTTTTAAAATTTTTAATTCTTCACGAATTTCATTATCTAGCTCAATAAATTTAGGTTGATTCCTATAATATTTATTATTATTTCTTCTTTCATCACGCAATTTTAAAACATTTTCCATAATTATTATTTTAACAAGTTTAGACACCTGTTTATAATCCAGATCTTTAATTATTTCATATTTTATTGTATTAAGTACTTTTAATACATATTGATTATCTCTTATCCACATACCTGTACCAGGTCTTATTATATTCCATGTATCTATTGCAACAGGGACTATATCAGATTTAGTATCCAATGCTATTTTAAATGACCCATTATAAAATTTTCCTATTTTACTATTTCTGGTTCTGGTTCCTTCTGGAAAAATAAGTATTGTAGATCCGCGCTCTAATTTTTCTATTAGCTTCATATATAAATCTAATTGTTCACCGCTTTTAGACTCCTCTTTCATTATTATGTTACCGGCTAAAACTGCAATCCAGCCGATTACAGGTATTTTAGCATAAGCTTCTTTCATTAATGTTTTTACTGCTCCCGGTAAAATATTTAATAAAATTGTATCATACATTGAAGAATGATTACTGATATATATCCTTCTTTCACCTTTTTTAGGAGCTTTTAAATTGTTTAAATCAATTTTACTTTTTTTTCTTACAGGTATAGTAAAAAAATTGAATACAGCAAAAATAACTTTGATTATATAACTGGGTAATTTTCTGTCTCTGTCAAACGGTAATGATAAAATAAATATTACAGTTATAAAAACAAGCATTACACCGCTTAGGATTACAAATGTAGATAATAAATATATAGTAATGAATAATTGATATAAAGTTAATTTTTCAGGTTTAATTACATTATTAATATTTATAGTATTATTCATTATTTTGTATTTTCCTTATTAATAATCAATCTTGCTGTTTTATATCCCGAACTTATTACAGTAGAATACCCTGCCCCTGGATAAATATTTGCGCCAACAATATATAATTTTTCAATTGGAGTTTCAGGAGTCAATCTGGATAAACCTGTTTGTTCTATTATTTGACTTATACCATATATAGCACCATTAGATGCCATTGTGTATCTTTTCATAGTTATGGGAGTACCTAATTCTACAATTTCTAAATGATTTGACAATCCAGGGATTTGTTTTTCTACTTTTTTTATTATAATATCTGTTACTGCTTTTTTCTTTTCTCTATATTGATTTTCCGTTAAATTATCCCAATTTTTTATATTTTCAGGACTCAAAATACTCATTATACCTTTACCGGAAGGAGCCAATGATTTATCGAATGCTGTATAATCTGTACAACTGTAAATTGTTTTTTCATAACAGCCATCCATTATCCATTGATAATTCTGTAAATGATCATAAGATTCAAAAACATTTATATTATGATTTTTCATACCAAGTTGTGTAGGTGTACAATCTAGACCTAAATATAATTGAATTGCTGATAAAGATAAATCAAAATTTTCTACTTTTTTTCTGAATCTTTCTTTTAAATATTCTTTATCTATCATATTAATAAATGTTTCATATGGATTTACATTGGAAACAACAATATCAGCATATATTGACTCACCATTTTCCAATAAAACACCGACAGCCTTATTAGAATCAATTATTATTTTTTTTACTTTACTATTTAATAATATTTTCCCGCCATATTCATTTATTTTTTTTGCGAAAGCATCTGATAAACTCTGGCTGGTGCCTTCAAATATTCCGCCAGAAAAGTTATAGTAATTATATGTAGGTATAGAAAAAATAATACCCGCTAAATTATAAGGATGCATACCATACATCCACCATAAATTTGCTATAATACCTCTAAGTTCAAAATTTTTAATAAATTTATCTAGTAATTCCCCCAAAGTTGTTTGAGCATATTTTATAATATTCGGGAATTTCATAGGAAGCATTGGGTATACTTCTTCTAAATGATCTAATGTTACATCTACATTTTGTGTATCATCAAACTCTTCTTTTATATTTTTCATTATTTCAAAAAATGAGTCAATTCCGTTAATCTCATCAGGAAATTCTTTTTTTAAAAAATTTATAAAATTATCAAGACCTTTTTTGATTACAAAATCATGCTTAGGGAATATAAGTCTTTGGTATTCTTCAAAATTAATATATTTAATTTCATTTAATAGTTCTAATTCATTAAAAATTTTATTAATAATCTGATATTCAAATAAAGGTCCAAAATTATGAAGAGAAACATCAAATTTAAAATTTTTTCTTTGAAAACATGTAGCAAAACCGCCTACTTTATCATGCATTTCTACTATAAGTATTTTTTTACCTGTTTTTGCAAGTACACTTCCAGCCGTTAATCCGCCTAAACCAGCGCCAATCATTATTATATCAAATTTATTTTCCACAAATAAATATCCTCTTTCAAAAAATTATTGAATGAATATTAAATATTGAATATAACATATAAATAATTAAAAATAAAGAATAAATATGATTTTTGATATAAGAATAAAAAATAATATAAAAGATTATTTTTCAATATATTTTTTAATAACAGCGCTGCAATTAAAACCGCCTATGCCAAATGAATTTTTTAATAAATAATTTATTTCATAATCCTGTGACTTATTGGCACATATATCAATATTTTTATCAATTTCAGGATCTAAATTATCAACATTGATTGAAGGATGCAGTTTAGAATTATTCATCTGTAAAATCCCGCCAATTAACTCAACTACAAAAGCCGACCATCCTGTATGTCCCAACATTGATTTTGGAGCATTTATTTTTAATTTATAAGAATGCTGTCCAAATACATTTTTTATTGTTTCTATTTCTGAAATATCACCTAAAATTGTAGAAGTAGCATGGCAATTTATATAATCAATCTGTTCAGGTTTTATATTTGCTTTTTTTAATACTTTATTAATTAATTTTGTCTGCCCGATAGGTGAAGGATTGGATAAATGATTGGCATCGCTATTAGAATCAACAGCCAATATTTCTCCATAAATTTTAGCCCCTCGTTTTTTTGCATGTTCCAACTCTTCTAAAATTAACATCCCTGTACCATGAGAAAAAATAAAGCCGTTTCTATCCTTATCAAATGGCCTTGATGCTTTTTCAGGTTTATCATTATACCCATAAAATCCCAGTGCATTTATCATTGACATTGCATGTAATCCAATATCAGAATAATCAAGTATTCCACCGCCTACTAATGCAATATCGCATTCATCAAGATATATAAGATTTACTGCATTTTTCATTGCAATACCTGCCCCTGCGCATGCTCCGCCTACCATCTGTATCGGGCCGTAAAATCCAAAGATTTCAGATATACTTGCTATAACATCGGTATCAAATAATACAATACCGGTTAATGGCGGAATATATTCCGGTTCTTCATCAAACTGATGAACCGTATCAATTATAAATTTCTGATTTAAATTATTTCCGCCTAATATACCGCACATTCTATCTCTGTCAAAATCAAAATTTAATAATCCTGAATCAATAAAAACTTCCATTGCATTTAAAATTGTTAGTTTTGTAGCAAAAGGAGCAGTTTTAATAATTTTTTTTGCTTTTTTAAATATTTCCTCAGGCATTCTATTTTTTATTGAATCCAATTTTTTTTTAATATCGTAATCACCCATATCACCGCCTATTTTACAGGCAATTTTTGATGTATCAAAACTGCTTATTTTAGTAATCGCCGATTTACCGGAGATTAAATTATTATAATAATCATTTAAATTATCTCCAATCGGAGTCATAATACTCATGCCGGTTATTACTATTCTTTTATTCATGCAAATAATCCTATTATTATAATTTTGATTTTAATTGAAAAATAATCTTAATATAAATTGCTGAATTAGAAAAGATATTTTTTATATAAAAAAAGCCCTGTATTAAACAGGGCATAAAAGCAATAATTATTATGCATTAGTATACTCTGTCATTGTTTCTACTAAGCCTTCCATAGTATCAATTTTTGCCAACTCATCTCTTGGAATTTTAATTTTTAATTCTCTCATTGTATTTGATACAATTTCTACTATATCTAAGCTGTTTGCACCGAAATCTACCATTGATTTGTCAATTGTTATTTCAGATTCTTCAACTTCGTCTTCCAACTGTTCTAAAATGTATTTCTTTAATACAGTGAAAACTTCATCTTTGGTCATCTTTTCCTCCATATTCTAATTTATTTTGTTCCCTTTTTAATATTTTTGCTACATTTATTAGCATATTTATAAAATATTTTCAATATAATATTATAAGAATTATATTAAAAAATTCATATTGTTACACAATATGAGTTATTTCTTAAATTTTGTATACATATCTTCAATTATTTTTTTTACTTCAGGCTGATTAAAAGTAATTTTATGCATAAAATCTTCATGCACTCTTGCTTCAATCAAAGTTTGTCTTTTTTTCATTGATAAAGAATATTTAAGAGTTTTTAAAGTACCTATAGGCTTTTCAGAAATTATTTCTGCTAAATACAATGCTTTATTCATTACATCTTCTTTTGGTAAAACATAGTTAACCAATGACTGTTCTTTAAAATATCTCCCTTTATATAATTTTCCGGTAAACATCATTTCATTTGCAATGTATTCTCCAACTAATCCCTGTAACAATCTTGTAAATCCCATACCAGGTGTAAATCCTAAATCAGTAAAGCCTCCACCATACATGCTTCTTTCTGCCATTATAATAATATCAGCACATAATCCTACAACTAATCCCCCGCCTACTGCACCTCCTTCCATTGCTGCAATAACCGGAACAGGAATCTGTATTAATAATTCTGATAAAACAAGGTCCTTTACACTTAAATTTCCTTCAAACAGTTTCAATAATTCACTTTTTGCTGCTCCTGCGCAAAATATATCAGGTAAACCTTTTAATACAACAGCTTTATATTTTTCATTATTTTGAAGCATATTTAATTTTATAATCATTTCTTCAATGAATTCTTCATGAAATGTATTTTTTTCTTTTGTATCATCCATATGAAATATGCAAATATTATCATTATGTTCAATTAGTTTAATAAGTTCCGACATTATAATTTACAACCTCTATTTTTTATGTTTATAAGATAAAGCCCAGGGAGGTTTTTCTCCCTCTAAAAATGATTTTATTGTATTAATATTGTCTTTATTATTTAATAATTCTGTAAGCTGCTTCTGAGCATAATCCAATGCTTCATCGATTTTATTATTAGTTAACTCATCAGCATATTTTTTAGTTAATGCAAGAGCTTTAGGAGAGCTATATAATAATCTTTGAAGATATTCCTTTAATTTTTTATCAATTTTATCATCTTCAACAACTTCATCTATAATTCCCAATTCATATGCTGTGAATGCATCAAATCTTTTTGAAGATAATACAAGATTTCTTGCTTTTTTAAAACTCACTCTTTCCAATAAAAAAGGATATACATAAGCCGGTATAATACCGAATAATACTTCTGATAAGCCGAATATCGATCTTTTTGTAGCAATCAAAATATCACATGCGAGTGCTATACCCATTCCTCCGGCAAGAACATCACCATCTATTTTACCTATTACAGGTTTAGGAGAATTCCTTATTATTTTAACAACATCTTTATATGGTGTACTGAAATCTTCTTTAATACCGTTATCTGCATTTTTTAATAAGTTTTTAAAATCCATTCCCCTGGAAAAAATCCCATTTTTACCTTCGATAACAATTACCCTGCATTCATTATTACCGATACCTTCCAGTAAAAAATCCTTTAATAAAGACAGATTATCATTATTTACAGTATTACCGTTTTCAGGATTATTTAAGGTAATGAACAATACATTATTATGTAATTCTCTTATTACAGTATTATTCATTATCATTTAACTCCATTCATACTGTCTGATATAATCTTTTGCACCCTTAAAAATTAAAAGTCCCTTACCTTTATAATATTTATCATACCAATCCGCAGGATAATTCAATTCTGTTTCAAATGTAGGTTTTTCAGCATGACTGCTTCTCAATCTTGCCAGATGATCAAATTCTTCAACAGTAAGCTCTCTTCTTGCCTTTAAGTGCTCATTTATACCTATTGATTTTATATATTCTTTTGCACCGGGTAATAGTATTGCACTGTAAAACTCAGCGCATGAACCTGATCCGTATGAATAAATACCGATTCTATCACCGGGATTTAATCCATCATCATCTAATATTAAACCCATCAAACAAGTATAAACAGTACTGGAATAAGTATTTCCGACTGCTTTAGGTATTTTAAATGAAGTAGCTACTTTTTCTTCAAAATTTTCTAAAATTTCCTTCTTTTTAATACCCGGATAATTTTCTTTTAAAATATTACCATGAGCTAATTTTACTAAACCTCCAAATGGAGTATGATAGATTACTCTTTTAAAATATGTATTAAAATCCAGATCTTTTCCTGAAACCTTTTTATAATGCTCCCATGCACCGTCAGCACATTCTAAATATGCATATAAAGATTCCTGAGGATTTATAATATCATATATTGATGTAGGTCTGGCATAATCAGTACATTCAAATGTATAATAACCATTTTTCCCCATCTCATATTCTATTATTTTCGGTTTATCGCTGATAATCATTGCAACAGCACCTATTGCAGGTACTTCTTCACCGCTTCTTCCTTCATGATCATAATTGATATCACTTGATACAATTAATGCCTTTTTACCGGGAGCCACACCTGATGCAATCCAGCTTATTGCCATCTGTACGGCACATGTTGCAGCATAACAGGCATTTTTGATCTCAAAATTTCTTACCTGTGGTTTTAGTCCTAAATATCTGCAAATATATGTTGAATTTGTTTTACAAAAATCAAGACCTGATTCCGTAGCAAAGATGCAAAGTTCAATATCTTCTTTATCCTGTTCTGATATTATTGGTTTTGCTGCATTAACAGCCATTGTTATTACATCTTCATAATCAACATTTTGAGATTTACTATCCAGTAATAATTCTTCTTTAAAATACTTAACATCTCTATTTCTGGCAACAGCAAGTTTTTCAATATCCAATACTAAACTGCCTGCATATAAATTTATCTTTTCTATTCCTATACCCATATAATTCCCCTGATTATTTAATATATTTTAATAAATAAAATCCTTTATGAATATTATAAATTAAAGGATACAACTATTTATTTTTTCTTTCTCTTTGCATTTAAAGGCGGTATTGTATCAAGACCGCCCGTAACATATAATACATCTCCATTAACAAAAGATGAAAGATCACTTGCTAAAAATACGATTGCCTTACCGAATTCCATTGGATCCCCTTCCCTTTGCAGCATTGACAATCTCACAAATTGTTCTACAATCATATCAGATGCATTTGCATCTGTTAATTCTGTCCTGAAATATCCCGGCACTATAACATTGCAATATATATCTTTGTGTCCATATTCTTTTGCAACAGCTCTTGAAAATCCGATTATTCCAGATTTTGCTGCAGAATAATTAGCTTGTCCTGCTGATCCGACATGACATATAGAAGATATATTTACAAATTTACCGCCTTTATTGGTTAAAAAATGCATAATAAAAGCACGGCATACATAAAATGTACCTGTTAAATGTGTTTGTATTACTTCATCCCAAAATTCATCACTCATATAATGAGTAGGCGCATCTCTTAATATACCGGCATTATTAACAACTGCATGTATATTTTCAAAATCATCTATCGCTTTTTCTACAACTTTATCTACCTGTTTTGAATCTTTTACATCGAGTTTATAATATTTAATTTTTACATCAGAATTTATCTTTTTTGCCTGTTCAATAGTATCAATCGCACCTTTTTCACTGCTTACATAGGTGAATGCGATGTTTGCACCATGCTTTACAAGCTCCATAATAGCTGCTTTACCTATCCCTCTTGATCCGCCTGTTAAAAAAATATTCATATCTTTTAATAACATATTAAAATCCTTGTCTATTATTTTGATTTATAATTGATAAAAATTATTGAAATAAATATAAAACTTAAATTATTAAAAAATATTATTTTATAATAATTTAAGAATTCATTTTATTTTTTTGCAATTATTACACCACCCCTATCACAACCTTCCAGTTTATTATGAGGAATGGCAATAGCATCTGAAAATCCAGCTCGTTTAAATAATTCTATCCACTTATCAGGTCTTATAATCGGACAATTTGGTCTTTCTTCAATATCATTATATTTATTATAACTGGCTAATAATCCGAATGTTAATTCCATATATCTGTATAATCCATCCGGCGGAGGAGCTATTTCGCCTAAAACAACAAAACCGCCTTTTTTAACTAATTTAAAAACAGCTTTACAGCCATCCATAAGATGATCTGTTGCATGAAGTACATTAACTAAAAGAACAATATCTGCAATTTCTTCATCAAATCCCTGTTCTTTAATATCTTTTGTAAGATCATATTCCTGATAATCAATAAAATTAAACTGCTGGAAATATTCCTTCTTTTTAGCTCTTTTTGTCAATGTCCTGAATATATCGGTAAAAATATATTTTTCAAATTTTTCATTAACATTCTCTACATTCTCAAAAACATTATATGTGCCGTTACCAGTACCTGCTCCTATTTCCATTACAGTTATTTTATTTTTATAATTTTCTTCGATTATTCTTTTTACAGCTTTACCTGCAAGTACAGACCAAAATCCATAAACATCACTGTTAAAATATACGTCTTCTGTTAAGGAAAAATCGTTATATGGTCCAAACATTACTTCTTCACCATAAACTTTACCATTTATGAAATCATATAGCCCTCCTATACCCCTTGCCAACCATTGAAAAGGAGCGCCTTCAGTAGGTATTTTCCTGGTAGCAATAACCAAACATTCTGCCGGGCTTTCTATTTCAGGATCAGGATTTATACAAATATATCCATTATCTTTTTTTTCTAGAATTTTTTCTTCACAAAGTATTTCAAGCATTTTAACAAAAACATATTCAGCATCATTAAAGACTTTAACTTTCTGATATATCGAATCAATTGTTTCAAAATCATCTTTTTTTTGGAATAATCCAAATTTTTTCATTATAATATCTACACTTGCAGAAAAACAGCATTTATTAAACATTTCTTCAATCTCTGGCCAATTTTTCGGCCATAATGATTTTGCATCCTCTACAAGCTTGTTAATAACATTTTCATTAAACAAAGATGACTCCTTTTTTAATCATTTGTATATTTTTTTACAATTGAACAGCAGTTAAGTCCACCGAAACCAAATGAATTTTTCAATATATAATTAACCTCGTAGTTTTCAACTTTTTTATTTGCACAAATATCAAGTCCCTCACACTCAGGATCTATTTCTTCAATATTTATTGACGGATGCAGTGTAGAATGATGCATCTGCAATATTGCAGCTGCAAGTTCTAATGTATGTGATGTCCATCCTGTATGTCCAATCATTGATTTTGTTGCATTTATCTTTAAATTTTTAGCATGTTCGCCAAATACATTTTTTATACTCTGTAATTCTATCCTATCACCAAGCGGAGTTGAAGTTGCATGTGCATTTATATAATCGATCTGTTCAGCTTTTATATCTGCTTTTTTTAATACTTTATTTATTAATCTGGTTTGCCCTTCAACAGAAGGATTTGACAGGTGATTAGCATCATTATTGCATTCTACCGCCAAAATTTCAGCATATATCTTAGCACCTCTTTTTTTAGCATGCTCTAAATCTTCAATTATAAAAATACATGATCCGTGAGACGGGACAAAGCCTTCTCTTTTCATATCATAAGGTCTTGATGATTTTTCCGGTTCATCATTAAAACTAATATAACTTATTGCACTAACCAAAATTAATGCCTGATAACCAACATTAGAATAATCTAATAAACCTCCGCCAACAATAGCCATATCACAATCGCCATATTGTATTTCATTAATTGCACTTCTTAAAGCCATTCCGGAACTTGCACATGTCCCGCCAACTATATACATTGGACCATATGTTTCTACTACTTCAGAAATACTTGCAATAACATCACTGTCAAATACACAAATACCCATTAATCCATCTATATATTCCGGTTCTTCATCAAATTGTCTTACATTTTTTACAATATAATTATCATGAAAATTATGACCGCCTAATATAGCTGCGATTCTTTCCTTATCAAATTTATAATCAAATAAACCTGCATCTATATAAGCATCCAATGCCGCAAACATTGTCAATTTAGTAGAAAATGGTGCAGTTTTTATTATTTTTCTTGCTCTTTTAAATGCATCTTCAGGCATTTTATCTTTCAATGAATCCAATTTGCTTTTTACATCATAATCGCCAAGATCTCCGCCTATCTTACATCTTATCATACTGGTATCTACACTTTCCATTTTTTTAATACCAGATTTACCTGCTATCAGATTATTAAAAAAATCTTCTTGATTATCACCTAGTGGAGTTTGTAATCCCATTCCTGTAATAACTATTCGTTTTTTTTGACTCATCTTAAAATCCTCCGAATTAAACAAAAACAATAAAAAAAACAAACTTTTTAATAGAAATCTTTTAAATATTATTTATTTTTACAAAAAAAATAAATAATATTTAAGTTTTTCAATAATAATTAGTAAAAATAATAAACAATTTATGAGTGATGAATATAAAAAAATTAGAATAAATTGTCAAGATGAAGTTTTAAATATTTAAAATTTAAATTACACGTTTAATTATTTTACTGTTAAATTCCAGTTGACAGAATATTTTAATTAAATTTAGAATAAAAAATGAATATAGAAAGGATAAAGTAACTATTTATTATATAGCAATAAATACAGATGTATCAATAGCGACGGTTTCCAAAATATTAACTGGAAAAAAAATAGATAATAATATCTATTCTGATAAAATTAGTATTATAAGATTTGATGATATTGATATTGCACACTATTACGATACAGGTCTGACTATTGTAAGACAAAATTATTTATTACCGGCAAAAACTGCTGTTGACTCTATCAATGGTTATATTCTGAATAAAAATCTAAAAAAATATAAAATTAATGATGCCGATATAATTTTAAGAGAATTCTGTAAAAAAATATAATAAACCTTTTTTTCTTATTTTAATTTAAACATGTTAAATGTAACCGTTTTCATACTTTCATGATTTGACAAAAACATTTTTTTTTCATTATATTTAAATAAGATAAATTTAAGGAGAAAAAAATATATGATACTTAAAGGTATAAATATAGGAGGCTGGTTATCACAAACTAAAAATTTTAATAAAGATCATTTTGATACATTTATAACAGAGAAAGATATTACAAAATTAAAAAAATGGGGTATGAATACTGTAAGGATTCCATTTGATTATAACTGTATCCTGAATGATAGTAAAAAATTGAATTTTAATCCCCTAGGTATAAAATATATAGAAAGAATAACTAAATGGTGTATAGATAACAATTTAATATGTGTTCTTGATTTTCATATAACTCCCTGGCATCATTTTTTAGATAAAAACATTGATTTTTTTAATGATCAAAAAATTATTAATCAGCATATAACTATATTAGAATATATTTTATCAAATATTAAAGAATCCAAAAATATATATTTAGAATTATTAAATGAACCTCAATGCAATAATGATGAATTATTGAATCAATTTTATAAACTGGCAATTAATCGAATTAGAAAAAAAGGTTATAAAAATAAATTGGTTATAGAATCAAATTTAGCAGGTAATACTGATACATTTGGTAAACTTGAAGAGTTTTTTGATTATGATGATATCGCTTTTTCTTTTCATTTCTATAATCCAATACAATTTACACACCAAAAGGCATACTGGACAGATGAAGGGTCTGATAAAACTCTTTATTTTCCATACATTAATGATAATATAAACTATGATGAAAATTATCTGTTGAAAAAATTAAAACCAGTAATCGATTTCTCAAGAAAAACAAATAAACAGATATTTTGTGGTGAATTTGGAGTGTACTTAGAAGCACCATACCAGTCAAGATTGAATTGGATTGAATGTATGCTAAAAATTTTTCAAGAATACAATATTGGATTCTTATACTGGACATATAAAAATCTTGATTTTGGAATAATTAATAATCAAGAACAATTTAAAGACTTAGATGAATATAATAATAAAGATAGCATAGATTTAATATTATTAAATTTATTAAAAAAATATTTCTAATTTGCTATAAACAAAAACAAAGATTAATTATTATTATTTATTTTTATGGATTTATAAATATCTACAAGTATATTTAATTTATCAAACACCATCATTTTTTTGAAGGTCCTTATGACAAATGATTAAAACTAGGACGAAGTTTTAAATATTTAAAATTTAATTAAATTAAAACTGGTTACTATAGTATTTCTTCTTGTTCCCGGTGCATTAATTAGATGCCATACAGTATATTGTTCTGCATAAAGTATACCGGCAGACATACCGTCAACTGGTACTATTACATTAAAGCCTCTCATAGATGCACCTGTCGCTGTATGAAGTACAGCTCCTTCAGCCGTTGTCCCTGCAATTATTACTGTTTTAATTTTATTTTCTTTTAAGATACTTTCAAGCTCTGTATTATAAAATTTATCAACACTGGATTTGACTATTTTTTCATTTTTATTTGGTTTAACATCAGGCAATATTGTATCTGGTGTACCAGCATTCGTTAGGCTATAAACAACAAGCATATTTTTTTTTCTGGCAGTATTTAAAAATTTTTTTATTCTGGATACAGTATCAATACATCTTGGCCTTCTTTCCAAATTACAGGTTAACTCTTCAATATCAAGAATTAATAATGCAGTTTCTTTTGGATTGATTTTTACTGTTTTTAATTCTACTTTTGCAGGTGCTTCGACTTTATTCCATAAGTCAATTATTGATTTATAAACAGCAGCATATACGGATTTTTTAACAACAAATATATAAGTACTGATTATAAAAGTAAAAATTAAAAACAAAATTAATAATTTTAAAAATTTATTTTTCATAGTATGAATCTCCTTTTTTAATCTTGTTTAAAATATATAAAAATAAATTATTTATTAAGGAAATTCTATTTTTTTTAAAATAAATTAATAAATGAATTTAAAAAAAATATTATCAATGTCCAACCAAAAGTCAGCATTATTAAAGATATTATAATAATATTTCGCCCATGGTTTCTTACTATATCATTAAATTTATATTCTTTTTTATTATTTTTTTCTTTTTTAATTATAATATATATACCCAATATTAAACCCAATATTCCAAAAATAAAAGCCCATGCATAACCTAATTTAACAATATTTAATTCCTGTTTATCATTATTTTCAATCAAAGCATTCATAATTGTATCTTGATTTATTTCTATTTCTCGATTTTTTGCTTCTTCAAGTAAAAGATCGTATATTCCATTTCTATATGCATCTTTACCTTCTGATAATTGTAATTTGAGTCCGTAATCTGATAATTTTTTAATATTATTAATTATTTCAGCTTTGCTATCCATATTAAAAAATTATAATAAAATATAATAAATATAACAATTAAAAAAAATAAACTGTATCAAAATTAACATACTAATTAGTATTAAATAAAATCTTATAAAAAATATTATATATATTAGATTTCATTACAAATATGACTTGACTAAAACTATTTTGAATTATATAAAAGACTGGTTGATTTAATATAAATCGGAGTAAAAAAAATGAATATAGATTTTGATAAAACCGGGGGACTTATACCAGCTGTTGCCCAGGATGCAAAAACCGGTAAAATTTTAATGCTTGCATATGTTAATAAAGAAGCTTTTGAATATACTTTAAAGACGAAAAAAGCAACTTATTGGTCAAGAAGCAGAAATAAAATATGGTGTAAAGGTGAAACATCAGGCAATTATCAGGAAATAATCGATATATTAATTGATTGTGATAATGATGCTATAGTTTATAAGGTTAAGCAGCATGGATACGGTGCTGCATGCCATACAGGACATGAAAGTTGTTTTTACAGGCATTTAAAGGATAGTGAGTGGGTTTATAACGGAGATCCAAAAAAATTTGATCCCGATGATGTTTATAAGTAATAAGTTAAGATTTTATCACATGGATATTCATACATCTTTTTTGTAAAAGAGAATTAAAATATAATATATGAAAATTGTGATATTTTGTGTCTTTGTATCTTGGTGGTTTTTCTTAATCAGTTTAAGAATATTAATTAAACAATACTATATTTAGAGGTAATTATTTATGGAAAATAAAATATTAAAAATCGGTATACCAAAAGGAAGTCTTCAGGAATCAACAATAGATATGTTTGCAAAAGCCGGTTATAAAATTTCTGTTTCATCCAGGTCATATTATCCATGGATAGATGATGAAGAGATCTCTTTAATGTTAATAAGAGCACAGGAAATTGCACGATATGTTGAAGACGGTATTCTTGATGCTGGTTTAACAGGCAGGGATTGGGTAGCAGAAAACAATGCAGATGTTGTAATAATAAGTGAATTAGTTTATGCAAAAACAAGCAAAAAACCTGTAAAATGGGTTTTGGCTGTTCATAAAGATTCTGATATTAAATCTGTAAAAGATCTGGAAGGTAAAAGGATTGCAACAGAAGCAGTACAGATGACTAAAAGATATTTAAAAAAGAATAATGTAAATGCAGAAGTAGAGTTCAGCTGGGGTGCAACTGAGGTAAAATGTCCTGCTCTTGTAGATGCAATAGTAGAAATAACTGAAACAGGATCAAGCCTAAAAGCTAACGACCTTGTTATTATTGATGAAGTTATGACTTCAGTTACTCAATTTATTGCAAATAAAGAATCATGGCAGGATTTATGGAAAAAATCTAAGCTTGAAAATATTAATTTGCTACTTCAAGCAGTACTGGAAGCCGAAGGCAAAGTGGGATTACTTCTTAATGTACCTAAAGAAAATATAAATGATGTTTTAAACATTTTACCGGCATTAAAAAAACCGACTGTAAGCTCATTAACTGATGACAACTGGGTTGCTTTAAATACCATTATTGAAGAACACACGGTAAGAGATATTATACCTCAGTTAAAGAAAGCTGGTGCATCAGGTATTGTAGAATATCCGTTAAATAAAATAATTTTATAAATAAAATCATTATATTTTATTAAAAAATATTACCACAAAGTCACTAAGACATTAAGTAATAATAAAAAAAAAATATATAAAAAATAATTTATAATGATTAATATATTGTACAATACATTACATTATTGCACTCTTCGTGCCTTTGTGTCTTGATGGATATTTTTTATATATTTTTCTTATTAACATAGGGAGGGATTTTTTATCTAAATGCATAATCTTAAAAATTTATTAAATAATGAACAATATGAGGCTGTAAATCATATTGATGGACCTTCATTAATACTTGCAGGAGCCGGAAGCGGAAAAACAAGAGTAATAACGTATAAAATTGCAAATTTAATTAATAACGGTATCTCCCCTGATAAAATATTAGCTGTTACATTCACAAATAAAGCGGCATATGAAATGAAGGAAAGAATAACTAAAATAATAAACAAAAAACGTATATCTGTCCTTGTTACAACATTTCATTCTCTCGGTGTAAGGATATTAAAAAATGAAATAAATAAACTTGGATATAGAGAAAAATTCTCTATATACGATGAGAATGACTGTAAAAAAATTTTAAAAGATATAATAAAAGAATTAAAACTGGATGAAGAGAAGTATGATGTTAATATACTTATATATAAAATAAGCAATATAAAAATGAATTTAAATAATGAAATACCTGATAAAATTATCAAAAAAATATATGAAATTTATCAAAAATATTTAAAAATACATAATGCGGTAGATTTTAATGACTTAATTAAATTACCGATTGAAATTTTTAAGAATCATCCTGAAATATTAAAAAAATATCAAAAAAAATGGCAATATATATTAGTTGATGAATATCAGGATACTTCAATAATGCAGTATGAATTTATTAAATTATTAGCAATAAACCATAAAAATATAAGTATTGTCGGTGATGATGACCAGTCTATCTATAGCTGGCGGGGTGCAAATCCTCAAAATTTAATGCTTTTCGAGACGGATTTTTATCCGGTAAAAGAAATAAGATTAGAGCAAAATTACAGGTCAACTGGTAATATATTAAATGCTGCAAACAGTATAATCAAATATAATACAAATAGAAAAAGTAAAAATCTATGGACTCAATGCAATAATGGAGATTTAATTAAAATATATGCTGCTGATGATGAAGAAAAAGAAGCGGATTTTGTTGTTTCAATGATTAGAAAATTAAAATCTGAAGGATATAAATATTCTGATATAGGAATTCTTTTCAGGATGAATTCACTATCGCGGCCTTTTGAAGAAGTATTTCGTGAAAATGATATGCCTTATAAATTAATCGGTGGGATAAACTTTTTTGAAAGACCAGAAATCAGAGATATTTTAAGTTATATGAGATTTTTAGCAAATCAGGATGATGAAATTGCACTCGTAAGAATAATCAATAATCCTAAAAGAAATATCGGCAACACCACACTTCTTACATTGATGGAGCATGCAAAAAATACTGACAGTTCATTGTATTCTACAATTAAAGATTTTATTAAAACAGATATGCTTGGCAAACGTATAACTCCATATCTGGAAGATTTTTATAAATTAATAGAAAAATATAAAGAAATGATATTTAAACCAAAAAACATCTCTTTTACGGTACAAAAGTTAGTCGAAGAAATTGATTACAGAGGCAAGCTTATTTCTGAAATTAAGGATCTTAAAAGAATTGGTATAAGAATGAATAATATAAATCAATTAATACAGTCTATCTCAAGATATGAGAATGATCCCGATAATTTTGAACCAAATATTTTTGAATATTTACAAAAAGTAAGTCTTACAACAAAAGAAGATGATGAAGATAATAATAACAGTATTAATATGATGAGTATACATGCATCAAAAGGATTGGAGTTTAAAGTAGTATTTCTTGTAGGTGTAGAAGAAGGGATGATACCTCATAGTAAAACATTGGAGGAATCAGGCAATATTGAAGAAGAAAGAAGATTATTTTATGTTGCCATTACAAGGGCTCAGGATAAATTATATATTTCTTATACGAAAATAAGAATAAAATTCGGCGAAGAACTGCAAAAATCAAAATCAGGATTTATAGATGAACTCCCTAGCGATTTATTGGAAGATTTGGATCTTGAAAAAGAAATAGATGTAAAAGAATCATTAAATTTGCTTTTAAAAAAGTTAAAAAATTAATTTATATAAATTACAGATTATATTTTTAATTCAATCTTCATTATTTTCTTTATTTAATCTTCTTAATTAATATGTTACTATAAACAATATCAAATTTAACATACTAAATAGTATATAAATTATTGTTATATTTAAGTATAAATTAAATAATGAATTATTTTTTTATTATTTAAATAATTTTAATTAATAAATAACTTTTAGTTTATAAAGGTATTAATAATGAAAAAAATATTTATTATCATATTTATAATAAAATCAATTTTTATTTATTCAGACCTGACAAGTGATAAAATAATAGAAAAAAGAATATATAAAGACAAAAGAGGTAATATTGAATCATCTTTAAAATATAGAGGTCATATAAAATTTGTACTTACTTATTATCCTGCTATCCATGATGGTGTTAATCCTGGTGATCATTTTGGAAAAATAGATTATAATTCTCTTGATTATACGGATAATGGAGATCCTGATAATGAGCATCACAATGGTAAAGGCAGAATTCTTAATTATACAGGTTTTGAAATAAAATTGTATTATCAGCATGACATAATTGTACCGTTATTAAAAGGAGATCACTTTTTATTCTCAGGAAATAATATAACATTCAGTTTTTTAGGTGAGATAAGTCCTGTATCAACAAATATCGGATTTGAAGTAACCTGGCTTCCTATTGCATTTTTATATTTACAAAGCGGTGTTTTAATAGGTTCGGGATGGAATTTTTTAAATTTAGCTGCCGGTCTTGGCTTAAATGGTGACGACGGTATACTCAAATTTGATTATTTTGGTACTCATTTTCAGTTTTGGTTTTCTGCTACATTCCAGATGGACTTGGCTTATATAATGCCTAAAAATATACAAAGATGGATGCATATTGTAATGTTTGTAAAACCTAAATTAAAATATCAGTCTTTATTTGGAATTAATAATGATCAGTCTTATATGTATGAAGCAGATAGAGGAGAAAATTTAAACGGCTGGCGTTTTTCATCTGAGTTTTTTTTAGGTTATCAGTTTAATATTATTGAAGATTATACAGGAAGTGATAGGACATATATTAAAATGATTAATAAGAGATTATCATTAATTTTAGGATTTTTGGCAAATATTGAAAAAATAGATTTAACAAATTTTAAATTATCTCCTATGACATCTAATGACGGCTGGGGGAGTGATTTTATTGTTGTTGAGTTTGGTCCTTTAATAAAATTGGACTTACCTAATAATTACTGGCTTGTATTATTTACATTTTTTGCAAATGATAAAGCATATACGGAAGATACTGTTGGGAATGCTTTTTACCAAAATAGAATATATGAAGACTGGTATATTCATTTTAGAAGATTTGGTATATTTACAGGGTGGGATTTTTAAAATGAAACCTAAAATATCCATTATTACTCCTGTATTAAATGAAGAAAAAGAAATAAAAAATTTTTTATCATACATTAGTAATTTAATTAATAATAATGAAATATTATTAGAGTCAATAATCATTGATGGCGGATCAACAGATAATACAGTTAAAATAATTAATAAATTTATAAAAAATAATAATAAAATAATATTATTAAAATTACCTGATAATATTAAGCCGTCAAGAGCAATACAAATGAATTATGGTTCTGATTATGCTAAAAGTGATATTTTATTATTTTTACATATTGATACAAGATTACCAGAGAATGCGGTAAGCTTAATACTTAAAGTAATACTTGAAGGTTATTACGGGGGTGCATTTTCAATACGATTTCAACCTAAAAATTTAAGAATGCAATTAGTCGAGTTTTTAGATAGAATGTTAATTAAAATTACTGGTAATTTTTTTGGAGATCAGGCAATTTTTATTAAAAAAGATTTTTTTATAAAAATAGGTAAATATCCTGATGTTAAATTAATGGAAGATTTGATAGTAAGTGATAAATTAAAAAAATCAAAAAATTATGTAATACTCAAAGATTATGCAATAACATCTTCCAGAAGATTTTATGAAAAAGGTATTCTAAAACAATTATTCTTAAATATATATTTATTTAATTTATTTAGATTAGGAGTTAATCCGGATAAATTATATATTAAATATGAAAAAAAACATAAAAAACAATTTTAATTATTCAATTTAAATAAAAATTTATTAAAAAACATTTTTTTATTATCTTTTTCCCAATCATAACTTTTTTTATAATCAGGATCTATTTTCTTTAACAATTTATAAAATTCTTTATGATGCGGTTTTAAATCATTATGCATTTCATTTATTATATAATGTGCTATTTCATGATAAATAACCGATATTATAAAATGAGTAGGAATATTATTATTATCTAAAACTGGATGTATTCTTATTAAATTATTTCTTTTATCAAAACTGCCGAATCTAATACTTCTAAGTCTATTTTTATAATTTTTACCCCATGTAATATTCAATTTGCTTAGATCTAAATTAATACCTAAATTATTAATATTATGAATACACTCATTAAATAATTTTAATATATCAATATGTGTATATTTATGATTAATTTTAGTCTTTCTTTTTTGTTTATTTTCATGGTAAAATAATTTTAATTTATCCTGTATTTGCTTTGATTTATCCTTATTACAAATAAAATTTATGATATCATGTATTATATTTTTATCAGCTTTAATAAATACAGGATGAATATATATTTCAGTGATTAATAATTTTTTTTTAATATATATGATATGATTATTTTTATTCTTAAAATCTATAATGCATTCAAAAGGTAAATATTTTTTGATATAATTTATTAAATCATTTTTATCCAAAAAATATCCTGATAAATATAATAAAAAAGACCATCAAACAAGATGGCCTGTATTGGGCCCTCTCGGACTTGAACCGAGGACCAGCGGGTTATGAGTCCGCTGCTCTAACCAACTGAGCTAAAGGCCCAATCGGTTTATACAATAAACTGAAAATTTTGTCAATAATTATTAAAAATATATTTTTTTTTATTAGAATTATGGAATAATTTTTTTATATCCAAATTTATTTTTAATAATTTCCGGATCATGAAAAAGCAATAATATATATTTATCATTATTATATTTTTCTAGAAATTTTTTATTATTTTCTATATTGTAATACGTACCAACCGGTATGTTATTTTTTATATTATCATTAATGTAACATTCATCTCCTGTGAATATATATTCTTTTGAATTATTTTTAAAAATTATAATGGAAGATCCAATTGAATGTCCTCCAATTTTTTTAATTAAAAATTTATCATACAAAGTATATTCTTCTTTAAAAATTACTATTTTTTTATTATCTTCAAGGAATGCTGTAAGTTTAGTAAAATATTTTGTTTTTAAAAAACTTTTTAATTCGTCTTCCTGAATATAAATATTGGCATTTTTAAACTGATCAACACAACCTATATGATCAAAATGTGAATGTGTAAGTATAACATCTGTAACATCATCTGGTTCTATGTTTAATTCTTTTAATAACAGAATAGGAGATTTATATTGGATTTTATACAGCTTTATCAGCTTTTCATCATTAAATCCTGTGTCAATTAATATAATTTTATCATCATATTTTACCAGGTAAAACAACCATGCAAAAATTAATTCTTTATTGAGTTTATCATTATAAAAAATATATTTTGATGAGTATGTTGACTCACCATATTTAATTGCATATATTTCCATTTTATTTTTTGAACATGATAAAAAAATTATATGTAAAAATATAAATAATATTATAATTTTCTTCATATTTAATTTTTTAAGCTTTTCTTGTAATTAGCATAAACAATAAAATTCCTGCTAAATATGATATACTGCCTATTAAAAATGTCATACTAAAACCATAACATACCGATATCATTATAGCTGATGTCGCTGCTACCGTTGAAAATGCTCCGCTTACCCCAAACATTAATGTAGCATACTCATTACTTGTTTTCTTTTTAATTGCTTCTAAAGCATGAGGAAAAGGAATACCCATTAAGAAAGTTAATGGCAATAAAAGTAATACTGATATTATTAATTTGCTGTTAAAACTATATTTAGCAAACATTACAAATATATTGTCTATATACAATAATTTAATAAATAATAATATTGGTATAAATATTAAACATAAAATTATTACTTTTTTAGGAAAAAATCTGCTTACAAAACTGCCGATACCGCTAAATAACAACAATCCTCCTAAGGTGACTATTAATGAATATGTTGGAGACCCTATAAATCTTTGAAATTTCTGCATTAATACAATTTCAACAAGCATATAACCAAAACCAAGTATTGCAAAAAATATTATATGAAAAAATTGAGTATATTTATATTTTTCTGTTTTACCTAATAATAAAAATAATATGGGTATAAATAATACGCTTGTCAGGAGTATTATTAAATATAAGAGATTTTTTATTTCTTTTTTGTTTTTATATACATCAAACGGAAAGGGTTTATCATCGGTTGCAGGAGTTATATCAATTTTATAAGAATAATTAATTGTATAAAAAATTGATATAATTCTCTTTTTTACATCCTCATCTATATTTCTTAAATAATATCTTTGATCTCTACCGTATATATATTGTTTTATAATGAATTCTAAATCATCCTGGTCTTTTATTTTTTTTAATATATCATTAGTAAAATTATAAGCACTTATCCTTTTTGGTATATATATCATTTCATTAGATTTATTTTCACCTGTAATAATATCTTCTTCTATACTTTTTGTTGTCATACCTGGAAAATATAGTATTTTTTCTTTCTGAATCTGGTCAAAATCTATTATGTTATTGATAAAAATTTTAAAGTTTTTTAATTCTTCATCTGTAAATGGATTTTTTTTAATAGCAACAGTCCTAAAAACACCGCCTTCAAAAAAATCCCATTGAAATATTATAATATGATTTTCAGGATTATTGATATTCATATCTTTCATCGCAGCCATAATAGTTTTTATAAATTTATAAAATGCATATTGGGATCTGTCTCTCATTATTATCTCTTCATATACAACATATCCGTCTTTTGATATTTTATTTAATAATAATTTTGTTCCTTCTATTGTATGAAAATATTCAGGACTCAAAGTACAAATTGGAGAATGTTCCATATGAATATTCATTAAAGTAATCATATCATATATTTCACTGGTTGATTCTAAAAATGACCTGCCCTCGCCTCTATGCACATTAATATTTCTATAAGGATAATCAGAGAATTCTGCAAATTGCCCTTTTTCCATTATTTTAATAACTGTAGGATTTATCTCTATACCGCTTATTCTTGCATCTTTTATTCTTCTTGCAGATTTTACAATACCATCTGCAGATAAACCTACAATAAATATTTTCGGCTTTTTTATATGAGGCATATGAGGCACTCTCGGATCATACAATACGCCATTAAATCTATCAAGATTATCTAAAATAACTCCATTTGATGCAAAATTTAATTGAAAATTCTCCATCTTCCCAACAAGATCAACACGTCCAATTAGATTATCTTCAGAAAAAATTAACCTTCGACTTATTGCAAAAATTTTTTCAAGTTCTTTAAACATTCTGTTATTTTTAACATCAAAATATAAATCATATGTCTTAATATATCCGATCTCACTTAATAGATATTTAGCTCTTTTTCCATCATATTCATCACCTGATAGATCATAATAACCGGTATTTTTATTTTCATTATATACTCTATTAATAAATTTAATATCTTCATTTTCGTAATTATATGATTTTAAAATTTTAATACACACTTCTTTTTCATTTTCAGTTAATTTTTTCTTTCTTTCATATATTTCCCATTTATCATTCCAGGTATATAGATTATTAATAAAAGTTTTATCTTTGTTTCTCCAAATATAATTTATGAAAAAACTATTATAATCATAATAATCAAGTTTTTGAGGAATAATTAATTCAGGCATTATTTTATTCTCAAAATCATTTTTTTCAATATATTGAGGTATATACAAATTATTCTTCAAAAAAAATACTAAAAAAATAAAAACAATAACAGGCGGAATTTTTATCAAAATACTTAAATATAAATTTTTAAATGATAAGGTTAATATGAATATAAACACAACAGGTATGAATAATAATAAAATTAAAGTATTTTCTGATTTTATTAATGATACAAATATTATCGGAAATATAACTCCGAGTGCAGAACCTATTAAATTTGTAAAATAAATAAAATTAGAATTTTCTTTAGAAAATATTGATGAAATAATTATGGAGCCAAAAATAAAAGGTAAAATTAAATAAAACGGATATTTTAACTCTCCAATATTGATAATATTATAATATGATAAAATTATTGATAAAAAAAGACATATACTTGATATAAGTATTATAAATTTAGAATTTATTTTTGATAAATAAAAACTTATAAAACTGCCGCTTGCAATACCAAGCATTGCTATTGATATTATGAATGTAGCTTTTAAATAATTTGTTACAATTAATAATTGATGAAAAAAAATCATCTCCAAAGATATTATAGAAAAAGAAAACATTGCCATAGCAGAAAAATATATAATTATATCAGGGATTTTAATAAAATTTTTTATTAAAAATATCTTTTTTAATATCTCTAGTATCTTAATAGATATTGATTTTATAATATTAAATATATTAATTAAAATTCTTGTAAGATTAATAAATATTTTTTTTATGAAATTTAATATATTTAAAATGATATTATAAGTCTTTTGTATCATTATTGCCCTTCTTTAAGATTAATCTATATTGTATGAAAATAATTAATATCCGGTTATAGTATAATTTTAAATAAATATTATATTATCATTTATCTTCATTAATTTCATCATCATTATCTAAAAGCAAATGATATTCTTCTTCATTAATAAATTGTTCTGTTGATCCAAACATTTCACTTCTCGATTTATGATCAGAAATGAAATCAATCTTTTCTTTAATATTATTAAGATATACTTTTACGGATTCTACTTCTATATTTAAATTTTTTATACCGGCTGTCGAATCTAATATTTTTAATAAATATTTATAGTATCTTTTTAAAGTGAACGAATAAGATTTAATAAAATCATCTTTTTTATAAATGTCGCTAAATTTTAAATATTCATTCCAGAATTCTTCAAGACATTTATTAATAAAATTAATATCAAAAATTACTTTTTCCGTAAAATATCTATAATCAATATCCTCATCCAAAATACTTTTATCAAATATTATAATTTTATTGATTAACATTAAATTTGAAGACATTTTACTCATAAAAATTGCCCTTTTACTAATTTACTTTATTATCGACAAAGTAATTAAAAATCATTTAACATTAATATCTAATTGATAGAGATAATCCGTCTCCTATCATAAGAAAAATCGTATTTAATTTTTTATCATTAAATATATTATGATTAAACAATTTTAAATATTTAACACCATTTATATATTTTTTATCAATATTTTCTTCAAAAACTTTTCCATTAAATAATATATTATCAGTGATTAAAATTCCACCAATATTTAATATTTTTTTTACCGGTTCTATATAAAGATAATATTCTCTTTTAACCGCATCTAAAAAAATAAAATCAAATTTAATATTATTTTCTTCAAAAAAATTAAAAGCATCGATTTTTAGCAATTTAATAGTACTATATTTATATTTTTTAAGTAATAATAAACCTCTTTCATAACGGTAAGTATCCCTTTCAAGTGAGATTAAGTTTTCATAATTCTTAAATCCGTTATGAATAAAAACAGTTGATACACCCGAACCAAATCCTATCTCCAATATATTTTTTGGTTTATATAAAGAAACAATCCATTTTAAAAATAAAGCAGTATCTAATCTGACAGCAGGTATATAACTTTCATTTTTAAAATTTATTATTTCATCATAATATGAATTTAATTGAGAATCATCATAAAATTTATTTATATAGATATTTGCTTCATTAAAGTCCATAGATATTAATTTGTTAACATAATAAATATTTTTTTGTCAAATTATATTTATAATAAAATTATCAGCCTTGTCATTATTAAAAAAGAAATAAAAAAATATTTTTTTAATGCAACCTCAAAGTCACTAAGACACGAATAAACAGAAAATTAAATAAAATATCTTTGCTATATTGGTGTCCTGATGATTATTCTCATTAATAAATATTAATTATAAATTCTGTCTAATTTTCTAATTTTTCTTTTATGTATTTCATACCCTTTTTGATTAAAATTTAGATTTTAAATAGTTAAGGAATAAATATATCTTCAATATTTAAAAATGATCTTGGATCAACTAAAAAACCGTAAACTCTTGTACCCCAATGAAGATGCGGACCGGTAGCTGCACCTGTCATTCCGACTTTACCTATTATTTGTCCTTTATTTACATACATCCCTTCTTTGACTAAAATTTCATCTAAATGTGAATAATCACTGTACAAGGATAATCCATGTTCAATAATTATTGTATTACCGAATAATTCGGTATTTTTTGCAAATTTAACTATGCCATTTGAAGGAGCAAAAACAACTGTTCCTTTTTCCTGCCAAAAATCAAGACCGCTATGAATATTCCATGAAAATACTTTACCATTATAATATTTTAAGACTCTTCTCAAACCAAATTCCGATGTAATAAATTTGTATTCATCTAATGGAAAATAAAAGCCATTATTAAAATAAATTTTTTTATTATTTTGTTTCCAGATATTTTCTTTTTCAGTCTTTTCCCTTTTAAATTTTTCTCTATCGGCTTTTGCAATTTCTATTGACTTAGTTTTTTTAAAATAAATTACCTGTTCCTGCCATTCTCTGTTTTTAATTTCCTGTGTAATAAATAATTTTGAATAAAAATTTCTATAATCATATATCTCTATCTCAACCTGATATTTACTGCAATCCCAGTAAAGATTAAAAGGAATAAAAAAACCATAATAAATTAAATTATTTTTTTTAAATAATTTATGTAATATCACATTTAACTCATGTGTTCCTTTATCAGTATGATATAAAATTTTAACATTAGATCCTTTGATATTAAATTTATCAAATAATTCTAATCTAAAAAATTGACAATTACCTTCCAAATTATTAAAAAATATTTTATATTTAATATCACTTTTTTTTATAATTTTTTTTAGTGAACCTTTTTTATTAAAAACTATTATTGCACCATTTTTTAATTGATAAGAATTATCCTGAAATTGAATTTGAGAATTATTTAAAATTTTTATTATTTTATTATTAAATTCTTTATAAACAATACCGTCATAATAAGTATTTATATTAATTAATTTATTATTATTTTTAATTTTATACAATCCTTCATTAATTAAACCTTTACATGAAATTGTATAAATAAATAGAATTAATATAAATATTTTTTTCATAACTCCCCTTAGTATATTATTATACTAATATTTTATAATTATAAAGTAAAATTTTAATAATTATAAAATATGTAAATAATATTGATTTATAATTAGTTTATATATATACTGTATATATATTTAATATATAAGGATTATTATGTATAGACTGTATGGGTTTACTTTACTTTTTAGTGCAATATTAATAATAATATCAATAATAATTAATAATCATTTTATATACTTCTTATTTGAATTATTTGTAATTTTTATTAATTTATTAATAGGTTTTAATTTAATTTTTTATAATAAAAAGAATTAGTTTATTTATAACGGATTTAAATCTCCGGTTTTTCATATGAATTATAAAAATATAATATTTATATATCTTTTAACAATAGTATTATTCACTTCATGTTTTAAATTAAAAAAATATTCAGGAACAGATAATGGAAAAGATACGCCTGAAAAATGGGGTTATAATTATAAAAATATAACATTAATTACAAAAGATAATATTAAAATATCTGCATGGGAAATAATTCAGGATAAAAATAATCCATGGATTATTATAATGCCCGGTTTTCAGGATAATAAATCGGATGACAAAATACGAATAGTTTTTAAAAAACTTGCTCCGTCAAAATATAATTTTATTTTAATTGATCCAAGGGGCTTCGGTAACAGCGGCGGTTTTACTTCTTTTGGCATATTAGAAAAGTATGAAATATTATCAGCTGTACATTATATAAGAAAAAATAAATATAAAAGTAAAATCGGGTTAATTGGATTTTCATTAGGTGCATCGGCTTCGATTTTTGCTGCTGCTTTATCAAAAGAAATAAGCGCTTTAGCTCTATGGGCACCTTATGCTGATTTAAAAGATGAAATTAAATATTTTTTAAAATGGAAAATCGGTAATTCTAAAAAAAAATTATTAATTTGGGCTAAAAATAATCCCGATAAAATAGCTGTAATATTTGAACGTCACTATAGAGTAAATTTATCAAAAAATAAACCCGTTGATTATATAAAAAAAATTAAAATACCAATATTACTTGGACACGGTATTAATGATAAATTAATACCGTATTATAATTCTCAAAAATTATTAAATGCCAATAAAAAAATACAATTTATAAAATTATCTGGCGGTCATTCTTTATATTATCAGGATAAAAATGAAAGAAACGGATTTTTAAATAAAATTGCAATCTTAATGTGGAATAATCTTCGCTAAAAAAAGATTATAAATAATTAAAAATATTTTGTTTTTTACAAAATATTCATTATAATTATTTTGACTATTAAATGGATATCAAATGAAATTAAAAATATTAATAATATTATCATTTTATTTATTTTTATCTTTATCTTCATATGCACAAAATGATACATATGAATTAAGCAGTAATTTTAAAAAAATCATTGAAATAGATGAATTTAATACCAACTTAATTAATGCCGATTTTGATAATATTAAATATTTTGAATATTTATATTATTATTGTGTAGTTTCGGAAGAAACAGAATATTTTGAAGAATATTATAACTGGTATAATCAACAAAAAATAACTATAGAAAAAGAACTTAGTAAAAATTATATTATAAACTTAATTCATAAAAGTAGTGATGAAAAACAAAAGAAATTCTGTGAAGAATTATTAATAATTTTACATAATACAATATTTAAAAAATATGATGAAAAAGCAGATAAAATTTCTTCAATAATTGATACTGGTGAATACAATTGTGTCAGCTCTTCAATAATATACTCCGTATTTTTAATTAATTATAATATAAAATCTATTCCTGTTAAAACAAAAGATCATGTTTTTATTAAAATCCAATTTGCCAATGAGGATATTGATGTAGAAACAACTAATATGTACGGATTTAATCCAGGTGATAAAAAAGAAGTATTGGATGAATTCGGTGAGCTTACCGGATTCACATATGTACCGCAAAAAAATTATATGGACAGAGCTGATATCGGTTTAAAAGATCTGCTTTTATTGGTATATAATAATATTATTAATTATTATTATCAAAAGCAGGATTATTTAAAAACAATAAATCTTGCATATATTATTTATAAATGCAAGGATCCAAAACTCGATTTAAAAGAATTTGAAATTCATTTTAATAATTATATAGCAGGGTTAACAACCCAAAAAAAATATAAAGAGGCTGTCAGTGATATTAATTCTTATTTAAAATTTATAGATTTAAATGCTGATTTTATAATATTCAGATTTACATTATTAGGCAAATATGTTGATGAATTAAATAATTATGACAACATTACGGAAATTGAAAATTATTTGTTTGATGAGAATAATAAATTTGATTTTTTATTTGATAACGATAAATTTATAAAAATATATTTTCATTTTATTTATAAAATTGTTTCATATTATAACAGCATAAATGACTATAATAATTCATATATTTATATTGATAAATTTTATAATAAATACGGATTATATGATAATATTGATAAAATTTTCGGCAATATATTGATTAATGAATTTGGCTATTATAATAAGTTAAATAACTTTGATTATATTGAAAAAAAAATATCAGAATTAAAAGAAAAATACGATATTTTTAAAGATATTATTATTGAACATGAAAAAATACATTATTATAATAAAATCAAATTTTATATTTCTGATAATAAATTTGAAACGGCTTTAACAGAAGCTAAAAATATTTTTTCTGTTTATCCTGATGATCATAATATACAGCAAGCTTTAAAGCAGAGTTATATTTCATATACTGTAAATTTATATAAAAACAAAGATATTGATAATTTAATAAATTATTGTGATGAATCATTAACTTTTTTTAAGGATGATAATATTTTAAAAAATAATTATAAATCTTTTATATTAAATTTAGCAAAAGAAGATATTGATAATAAAAATTTCATAAATGCAAGAAAATTATTAAATATAGGTTTGCAAAGATTTCCTAATGACAATTCTGTTATTGATATGGATGAATATTTAAAATCAATAAATAATTAAATAATATTTTTTAATCTTTTTTGTCTTTAAAAAGCACACTGATTGGTATACCGCTAAATCCAAATTTTTCTCTTAATCTATTGGTAATATATTGTTTATAATTATTACTTAACAAACTTTTTTTATTTATGAAAAAAATAAATTCTATAGGAGCTTTTTTTGTTTGAGTACCGTAATAAACTTTTAAAATACCCTTTTTTGATGAAGGAGAATACTTTTTTAACGTTTCCTGTATAAATTTATTTAAATCGGCAGTTTCTATGCGCTTGTTTAATTCTTCTTTTATTTTTAATGATAATTCAAATATTTTATTTATACCAAAACCTGTTTTTGCAGATATATTTATTATTGGTACATAATTCAATATAGGAAATTTAAATAAAAGCATATCCATTTTTTCTTTTAAAGATTTTTCATTTTTTTGTAGAAGATCCCATTTATTTAAAACAATAATCAACCCCTTACCATTTTTTATAATTTGTGATGATATCTTTTTATCCTGTTCACTTATTTCTTCCTGTGAATCAATTACAAGAAGCACTACATCAGCTAGATTAATAGCTTTAAATGCCCTGTTCACAGAATAATATTCTACATCTTCAACTACTTTATTTTTTTTTCTTATACCTGCGGTATCAAGAATCAAAAAAGTTTTATTATTATATATAATTTTTTCATCAATAATGTCTCTTGTCGTACCGGGTATTTCTGATACAATGCTTCTTTCCTTGTTTAAAAATTTATTTAATAATGAAGATTTACCTACATTAGGTTTACCCAAAATTGCAATTTTAACATCAATATTTTCATCTTCATTTGTATGATAACTTTGAATACAATTTTTTATTTCTGATACTATCATATCAATCAATATATCTATATTACGATTATGGGCTGCCGATATTGATATTGGATCACCCAATCCATATTTATAATACTCATTTAAATAAATATCTTTTTCAGGAGTATCACTTTTATTCATAACAATTAAAATTTTTTTATTCATCTTCCTGATATTATTTAAATACTCTTCTTCAATAGGTACAGGATTATTAGCCTCAACTAGAAAAAGAATTAAATCGGCAGATTCTTGCGCTTCCTGTGTCTTTCTCTGTACTAATTTATTTGTAATGTCTTCATCATTTGATATACCGCCGGAGTCAATTAATTTAATTTTAATGTTTTTTAATGTTACATCTGCCGATACAAGATCTCTTGTAACTCCGGGAGTAGAATCAATTATAGCTTTTTTAGTTTTAATTATTCTGTTAAAAAGAGTTGATTTACCAACATTTTGCCTGCCGACAATGACAACAGATGGAATATTATTCATTTTAATTATACCCTTGATTAATTATTAAAGATTAACTTTTAAAAGTTATAAATGAATTTAACATTTTTTCTAAGCCAATTTTTTACCATTTTTATTATATCCGTATAATCATCCATTTTCAGCAATTCTTCCGTTAGTGTTTTAACATCTCTATATCTTATGCTTCTAATTAGTTTTTTAATTTCAAGAATACTTGTAGAAGCCATCGACAATTCCGTAATGCCCAGACCAATTAAAACAACTACCGATTCCATATCTGCACCCATTTCACCGCAAAGACTCACATCAATTTTTTCTTTTTTTGCATTATCAATAATTATTTTTAATAATCTTATAATACTTGGATGAAGAGGTTCATAAAGATATGCTACTTTTTCATTACCTCTGTCACATGCTAATGTATATTGTATTAAATCATTTGTACCAATACTAAAAAAATCAACATGCTTTGCTAAAACATCTGATATAACTGCGGCAGCAGGAGTTTCCACCATAATACCTACAGGAACATTATCTTTAAACTTAATATTTTCTTTTTTTAATTCTTTCTGTACTTCATTTATAATTTTTTTTGCAATTTCCACCTCTTCCAGACAGGTTATCATAGGGAACATTATCTTTAAATTACCGTAAGTAGATGCTCTATATAAAGCTCTTAATTGTGTTTTAAAAATATCGGTTCTTGAAAGACAAAATCTGATTGCCCTCCATCCCAGATTTGGATTAATTTCTTTTTCACTATCCTGTAATATCTTATCCCCGCCAAGATCCAATGTCCTGATTGTGACTTTTTTATAAGGAAATCTTTCTAAAATAAATTTATATGCATTAAACTGCTGTTCTTCAGAGGGTAATACTCTTGTTTTTTTTGATAAATATAAAAACTCTGATCTGTATAAACCAATTCCTTCAGCTCCATGACTTACCACTAAGTCAATCTCCTGCTCAGGGACTTCCATGTTGGCATTTAATGTTATTCTTCTGCCGTCTATCGTTTTTGCGGGTAAATCTTTAATAGTAAAATATTCATTTTCCTTTTTTTCAAAATTATTTCTTATTTTTTGATATTCATTTATTTTCCATTTTGACGGATTAACTATTACTAAACCTTTAATGCCGTCTACAATTACAGTTTCACCCATATTGATTTTATGTAAGATATCCGGTATTCCAACAACAGAAGGAATTCCTAAAGCCTTTGCCAAAATAGAAACATGGGATGTACGCCCGCCTATCTCAGTAACAAAAGCTTGAATATGTTTTTTATTCATTATTGCAGTATCACTGACAGTAATATCAGTACTTATTATGATATAACTCTTATCAATAGATGCCAATGAAATATTCTTTTTAGTAAGCAGTTTTTGTATCAATTTTCTTCCGATATCAAGCATATCAACTGCTCTATCTCGAAAATATTCATCATCCATCTTATTAAATTTTTTTACTAAAGAATCAACAACATGATAAGTAATCCATTCAACATTTTTCTTTTCTTTTTTTATTTTTTCTTCAACTTCTTTTATTAGTGATCTATCCTCAATCATAGATATATGAGAATCTAAAAACTTACCTTCATCCTCACTCATTTCGCTTATCATTTTTCTTTTAAGACTAATTAATTCCTCTTTTGTTTTATGTAAAGCATTGTGAAATCTGTCTATTTCGATTTTTATTTGTATTTCAGATATAGAATATTTTGGGATTAATATATCTTTACTGTAAACAAAGGTCTCACCAATCGCAATTCCCGGCGAGACTGGTATTCCCTGAAATATTTTCATTGAATTCCTTGAAATTTGGATAATAATTTAAAAAATAATGTTTAATATTATCATTATTTCATTATATATGCAATATCAAATATATATATGAAAATTTTGATTATTATTTTTTCTTTACATTTTTATATATTTACATTATTATAAAAATCAATTATTTTTTTTGAGGTGTACTGTGGAAAGAGCTGATCTGGATTTCTCTAATCTTGACTTTAGATATCATAAAATGGACGACAATGTAAGATTTTATTTTAAAAACGGTAAATGGGGTAAACCGGAAATTACTTCTGATGATATAATTAATATTAATATAGCTTCTACCTGCCTTCATTACGGTCAAAATTGTTTTGAAGGTTTAAAAGTTTATGAAACAAAATCCGGTGATATCTGTGCTTTTAGACCAATCGAAAATTATAAAAGATTTGCTAAATCCGCAAAAAAATTATATATGGAGCCTGTACCGGAAGATATTTTTTTTGAAGGTTTAAATAAAGTAGTTAAAGCTAATAAAAGATTTATACCGCCTTACGGCTCTAATGCTACTTTATATGTAAGACCTTTATTAATTGGTATTTCACCTCATATAGGACTTAAACCATCTGAGGATTATGCTTTTATTATGATGGTTACTCCTGTCGGACCTTATTTTAAAGGCGGATTTAAACCTGTAAAAATGTTGGTAGTTGAAGATTTAGATCGAGCTGCACCTTTTGGTTTAGGTGACATTAAAGCTGCAGGTAATTATGCTGCCGGTTTAAGAGGTTCATTTAGAGCAAAGGATAATGGTTTTACAGATGTAATATATCTTGATACAATACATAGAAAATACATCGATGAATCAGGTCCTGCTAATTTTATTGCAATAATGAAAGATAGTACATATGTAACACCTGAATCAACATCTATTTTAAAATCAATAACAAATATGTCTTTAATGCAAATTGCAAAAGAAGAATTCGGCTGGAATGTTGAAAAAAGACCTTTATCAATTGATGAGATTGATAATTTTGCAGAAGCAGGATGTTGCGGTACAGCAGCAGTAATAACACCTGTCGGTACAATTAGATATAGAGATAAAGATTATACTTTTTATAATGAAGGAAAAACAGCCGGACCAAAGATAACTCAATTATATAATCATCTGAGAAATATACATTGGGGAGAAATTAAAGATAAATATGATTGGATGTATAAGATAAATATTGATTAAAATCATTCTGTTTTAAAAGAAAAATTTACTTCAACATCACTTGATAAATTTAATAATTCATATAATGAAATCTCATATATTAATGTTTTTTTATCATTCAATATCCTTCCATTTACATTATTAATAATTTGAGTCGGAGTTTTATATATAAATTTTAATTTTATCAAAGGTATATACTTATCTATTGTATTTTTTTCTTCTTGACTTAATTTATTATAAATATCTTTTAAATCATTCCCTGTAAAAAAATTTTTAGATGATATTATTGTACTGCAATATATTGTATTATTTTTTTCATAAATAAGAGTATTAAAATATGAATTAGGTAAACTAGCGGGTATTTGAGAATATTTATCAAAACTTAATATTACTTCACTTTCTTTTTTATTTTCTTCATATTTAATTGAATGTTTTAATAAATTTATACCGTTACTTTTTAATATTAATTCTTTCAATTTTGATTTTTCAAATAAAATTTTTGATTTTTTTTCAAAATCACTATTATCAGAAATGAAATTTATTAAATCTTCAAATTCTTTAAAGTATTCAACTTTAAAAGAAAGTTTGCCTCTTAGATTTTCATTTATTATTATTTCTTGTTCATAACAACTTAAAAATAACAAAATAGAAAATATCGATATATAATAAAAAATGTATTTAATCATTATTGTTTTAATTCTTATATATTTTAATAATTATACAACTTTTTTTAAAGTTTATAATATATTATTTAATAGTATATATAATATTTTTTTACAAAGTAATAAAAAACATTTGCAATAATAAGACAAAATGATAAATTAGTAATATTTTTTGCCGTAATTGGTAAATTATTTTGAACTTTACCTTAAAAGATTCAAAATTTGAGATAAAATAATTGATATGAATGAAGAAAAAATAACTTTTAGAATATTTATAATAACAATTTTCACTTGGTTTTTAGTTGGATTATTATTGTTTATTCAATATTTTATTTTTATGCCGCCATTAATTTTATTTTCATTAATATTTGACAGAAGAGATAAAAAATTAATAAATATAGTCACGCATTTTTTTATAGATCTGTTTTTCTTTTTATATTTTACAGCAAATATAACATATATTGATAATAATATAAAAAAACCTGATAAACCTAGAATATATATGCTTAATCATGCTTCACAATTTGATACATTCATAATGTATACATTACCGGGCAAACTAAAAGTTTTTGTAAAAAAAAATTATACCAAATGGCCGTTTTTAGGCTGGACCATTAAGCTTAGCGGATTTATTTATGTTGATCCTAAAAAAGATACATTATTTGAAACTTCACTTGTTGAAAAAGGAGTAGAAGCTTTAAAACGAGGTTTTACACTTATTATTTTTCCGGAAGGTACAAAGAGTAAAGACAGTAATATTGGTAGATTTAAAACGGGTGGTTTTAAAATAGCTTATGAAACAAAAGCAGAAATAGTGCCTGTAGTACTGGATACATGGAATTCAGTTAGACCAAACGGCGGTTTATGGATTAGAGATGATAAAATATGGTTAAAAATCCTGGATTCTTACAATTATGAAGATTATAAAAATTATGATCCTAAAAAATTTGCAAAAATGCTTAGATATAAAATGGCGGAAGAATTATATAAGATACGTGAAGAAAGAAAAAATACACAAAAAGATTATTATAGGAAATTGGATAAATATGTAAAAAAAGACAAAGAAGTATATGAAAAAATACAGGAATTCAAAAAAAAGGCTATGTATTTACCATAATTAAATAATAAATGATACTTAATAATTATAATAAAAAAAACCGTTGAAAATTATATCAACGGTTTTTTTTATCTTTGATTATCATTAATAAATATAAAATATCAAATTTAATTATAAAATTATTTAATTGTTTACTAATTCATCAATTGCCTTATATATATCACCAACTGTTTGCAATTTCTTAGCTTTTTCTTCTTCTATCTTTACTTCTTTACCAATCTTTGTCTTTATTGCTTTTTCTAATGCAACAACAAGATCGATACCATCAAGAGAGTCTAAATCAAGATCATCAAATAAAGAAGCATCTTCTTTTAATTCTTCTTCTTCCTTTTCAAACTCTTCTATTAAAATATTATTAACTAAATCTTTAATTTCACCTAAATCCATATCGCCTCCGGTTAAATTCCATTTTCAATATAATAATTTTCACAAACATTATACAAAATATTAAAAAAAATCAATATTTATTTTAAATTTTTTGAACTATTAGTGATGTATTTATACCGCCAAAAGCAAAATTATTTGACATAATAATATTTAATTTCTTATCAATAATATCTGTAACAACATTTAACCCTTTGCACCTTGGATCAATTGTTTTATGATGTATTGTAGGATATATTTTATTATCTTCCAGCATATATAAAGAAAATATTATTTCATGTACTCCGCATGCACCTAATGTATGTCCAGTAAAACTTTTTGTTGCACTTACGGGTATTTTCGTATTAAAAACTTCTAATGTTGCCTGAGCTTCAGCAACATCTCCTGTATCAGTAGATGTTGCATGTGCATTGATATAATCGATTTTATCTGTGGATAAATTTGCATTTTTTAATGCTGCATCCATTGTATTAACCATACCTTCTTTAGATGGTGTTGACATATGATTACCATCACATAGTGATGAAAAACCAATTATCTCACCATAAATTTTAGCACCTCTTTTTTTAGCATGTTCATATTCTTCTAATATAACAATACCTCCACCTTCTCCTACTACAAGTCCGTCTCTATCTTTATCAAAAGGAGCAGGAGTAAGCTGTGGATTATCATTGTAATTTTTACTTGCAACATTTAAAATATCAAAAGTCGCTGCTGTTGTGTGATGAATTTCTTCTGCACCACCGGCAAGCATTACATCCTGTATTCCAAATTTTATTGCTTCATAGGACATACCGATAGCCTGTGAGCTTGATGTGCAAGCACTTGCAGGAGAAAAAACTCTTCCTGTAATACCGAAATTTACGGCAATATTAGCAACAGTAGTATGACTCATTATTTTTAAAAATGTCATAGAAGTTATCTGACCTATTGAGTTTGTCCTGAATATTTCATAAAAAAAATCTTCATATGCCTGAGGACTACCTATTGTAGATGAAGCAGCTACACCTACTCTGCCTGATTGTAATAAATTATTATCTAATCCTGCATCATCAATTGCAATCTTTGCACTAATAGTATTAAATACAGCTACATTACCCATTGATCTTCTTGTTTTTCTATCCAGTATTTTTTTATCAATATTTTTTACTGTTCCCGCCACAAGAGATCTTAAACCGTCGATTTTTTCCCATTCAGGCATAAATACTATACCGCTTTTTTTATTATAAAAAGCATCTTTAATTTCTTTTTTATTATTGCCGATAGGACATAAAATACCTAATCCGGTTATTACCACACGTCTCAATTTTATCACCTCATCCTCATAAATGAAATATGATTTTATACTATTTTTTAATTTACTGCATCAATTTTATCAAATAAATATTTTTGTCCGATTATATCTGCACAAGTTACAAAACTAGTAATTGTAACTCCAACAATACCCGGAAATATCAAAGATTGACCTGTAAAATAAAATCCTTTAAGCTTTGTTCTGGCTCTTATTGGAGCTCTCATTTGTTCCATATTATGTTCAATACCATATATAGAACCATTGGGACTCAAAGTAAAATGATAATTACTTAATGGCGTCGAAGATTCACAAAAATCAATACTATCTTTTATAGGTATTATCTTTTTATCTATTTTATTTATTATATGATTTTTTATACAGTTTTTATAATCAATATAGTCAGAAGGTCTTTTACCAAATTTAGTATTTGCCCATTTTACATAATTTTCCCATTTATCAATTGAAAGTGTTTCAATTATATGTTTACCTTTTGATCTACCGATTCTGGCAGTCGGTATAGTCAGATATATAAAAAAATCATCGGGTAAATCACTTACACAATTATTATAGATATTATTGATTTCATAATCAGGGAAATATAATATATCATAATTATATCTATCCAAATTATAATCAGTTGTAAAATATAATGCATAATGACTAATTGTATTTTTCATATCAGTTATACGATTTTTGTAAATATCCCTGAAAACATTCTCCTCAAACATCAAAAAAACATTTTTAGGATTTATATCAGCAATAATATTATCAGCTTCATAATAATTTTCATCTTCGGTTTCTATACCTTTAATTATTTTATTTTCTGTTTTTATTTTAACAGCCTTTTTTTTATATAATATTTCACCGCCGTTTTCTAAAAAACTTTCAATAAGTGCATTAGATAATGCATCACCGCCCCCTTTTAAATCATAAGCAGATGAATACAATGCGTTAAAAAAAATAGAATGAGTACCGAGCGGTGTATCATTAGGAGGTACGCCATATAAAAAAGAATGTGCCGTTAATACTGCTTTTAATTTTTTACTTATTCCAAGAGAATCCAAATAATCTATTAAAGATATTTTAAAGGACTCATGTTCTTTATCCAGATTGCCTATATGATCTTTATTAAAATAAATAAAACTTCTTTTAATTTCTTTAATTTTATTAATAAAATTAATTATTTTATTTTTTTCATCAGGAAAATAGTCAGATAATTTATCCTGTAAATTATTTAATCCACTGGGCAGATCTATTTTAAAATCTGGAAATATTAAGGAATGAAAATGATCTTTATTATATTTAATTAGATCAATTTTATCCAAAATTCCTAAATAGTTCCAGTACATATATAAAATTTGATCTTTATCAAGCTCAGGGGCAAAATGAAATCCGGTTTCAAATCTATGTCCTTTACGATAAAATGAATGCAGATAACCGCCAGGTTTTGTATGCTGCTCCAGTATTAATACTTTTTTCCCCTCTTTTGCAAGTATTATACCTGTACATAAACCGCCTAAACCGCTGCCGATAATTATAAAATCATATTTCATTTACTAATTTATTCCTGATAATTGTTTTATAATAATCAATTATTTTATTTTTTTAAATAATAAAAAAAGACAAAATCACTAAAACACAGTAATTATTTTAAAAATATACTTAGTGTCTTGGCATCTTTGTGGCAATATTTATAAAATAAAATTATTTATATAATTTTCTATTTATTTTTTAATAATTTTCAATTTTTCTTAGAATTACAGCAGCATTTGTACCGCCGAATCCAAAAGAATTAGATAATATTATTTTTGGATTGCAATTAATCTTTTTATTGATTACATTAATTTTTTGAGTAACATCGTCTCCTTCAACAAAATTTATATTGGGAGCTAAAAATTTATCTCTCATCATTAACAAGGAATAAATAATTTCACTAGCACCTGCCATCCAGCATTCATGTCCTGTCATAGATTTTGTTGATGAAACATAAGTCTTATTACCGAATATATTATATATGGCGCCTGCTTCTTTTTTATCACCGCCGGGTGTACTTGTTGCATGCGCATTTATATAATCAATATCCTCAGGATTTAAATTACTCATTTTTAATACTTTATTAATAACTAATTCTGCACCAATTCCGTTAGGTATGGAAAGATCTTCACCATCAGAACTAAATGAATATGCTACAATTTCACCATAAATTTTTGCACCTCTTTTTAATGCCAAATCCATTCTTTCTAAAATTAAAGATGCTGAACCTCCTGACGGTATTAAGCCGTCTCTGTCTTTATCAAAAGGCTTACTGGCTTTTTTCGGTTCATTTATATTTAATGAAAATGCCCCTAAAGCATCAAAACTGGCCATACTATGCCAATTAATTTCCTGAGCACCGCCGGCTATCATTCTAAGTTGATGTCCGTTTTTAATTAATTCTGCTGCCTGTCCTACTGAATGCGAACCTGATGCACATGCAGCAGCAATAGTCCAGTTTGCACCTTTTGTATTAAAAATTGTACTGAGATTCATTGTTACAGTAGAGTTCATTATCTTAAATATTGCACCGCTGCCCAGCATTTTTGTTTCTTTATATTTCATTAATTCTTCTGCCATCTCAATTGTTGGTTGAGCAACAGAATCATTCCCAAAGATTATTCCTGTATCAGGCGATGCAATTAATTCATGAGATAATCCCGAATCATCGACAGCCTGTTGTGTTGCAGCATATGCCCATAATGTTGATAATGCCATAGTTTTTCTTTTTTTTCTGTCAAGGTAGTTTTTTTCATCAAAATCCTTAATAACACCTGTTATAGGACATCTAAAACCCAATTTTATTCTTTCTTCATCAACTTCATAACCAGGTGTACCGTTTTGCAATGATTTGCTTACTGTATCAATATTATTTCCAAGACAAGAAATAATCCCCACTCCTGTTATAACAACTCTTTTATCTAAATCTTTCACAAGCACCTCTTTATTATTCAATTTTATATAATGATAATATTTCTCATTGCAATTTATTTACAATATTTTTAATATATTGATTTATTATTTATTTTTTTAGAACTATTAATTTTTATAAATACAAAATAAATATAAATTTAAAAAATCGATAAAATGGAACCATGTAAATTTTAAATTAAGTAAAAACACCGCCATTTACAGCTATAACTTGCCCTGTTATATAACTTGATTTTTCACTGATTAAAAATTCGACTACATTTGCTATATCCTCGACTGTGCCTATCCTTCTTGAAGGTATTTGTTTTACAATTTCATCTTTTCTATCTTTTAAATCTCCTTCTGTCATTTCTGTATCCACAAAACCAGGGGCTACAATATTAACATTAACATTTCGTCTTGCAACCTCTATTGCCAGTGATTTTGCTGCACCAATTACTCCAAATTTTGACGAAGAATAATTAACCTGTCCAGGCATACCTGTTAAACCAGCAGTAGAGCTTATTACTACTATCCTGCCGAATCTTTGATGAAACATTCCTTTAATTACCGGTCTAACCGTATAAAAAAAACTTTTATAATTGACATCAACAACATTATTCCATTCTTCTTCACTCATTAAAGGAAATAAAACATCTTTTCTCATACCGGCATTTAATATAAGCACATCTATATTACCATTTTTTTCAATATCTTCTTCAATTGTTTTAAATGTTAATTTAAAATCCGATACATCAAATTTTAACAACTCACCCTTTACTCCATATTGTTCAACTTCTTTTTTAGTTTCAACAGCAGCATTTTCATTATTTCTATAATTAATTATAACATCATAACCATTTTTAGCAAGCATTACACATATTGCTCTTCCTATACCCCGGCTACCTCCAGTGACTAACGCCCTCTGTCTTTTATCCATAAATATTTCTCCTTAAAAAATTGCTTTTATATAACATAATTTTTAATTAATTTCAATTTTAAATCTATAATTAAATTTATTATATTATAAATATTATATAAAAAAAATATATTAATTAAGATGATTTTATAGAAAAATATTATTTAAAAATTTATCATTTAATTTTAATTTAAATAAATTTTAATTTAAAATAAAAAAATTCATTTTTAAAAATTATAAATTTTAAAAAATTCGTAAATCAGTATAATTTATATTAAATTAATTTGACAATATTTTAATTTTGCAATAATATTACCGAACAATCGTTAATGTTAACGATTGTTCGGTAATATTATTATGCCTATTAAAGAAAACAAAAAAGATAAAATTATTAATTATGCTTTTTCTGTATGGGGAGACCACGGTTTTAAAAAAACAAGCTTGTCTATGCTGGCTGGTAAATTAAATTTAACTAAAGCTGCATTATACAGATATTTTAAAAATAAAGATGAAATCCTGTCAACAATGAAAAAGCTTCTTAAAAAAGAATTTACAATACTCTCTTTAAATTTTATAACTAATACTAAAAATAAAAATATTGATGAAATTTTATTTATTTATATAGACACTTATTTTAGTTATTTTTGCAATAATTATTATCAATATTTATTTTATCTTTATACTTTTTTAAAATATCCTGATGAAATTAATAATTATCAGGATGAATTATATTTTAAAATAATAGATATATTTAAAAAATCATTTAGTAAAGAAGAAACATGGTTTAATAATGATGATACAGATATAATAGTACGATTGATATTTTCTGCCGGTATTTTTGTAATAAATTATAACATTTTTAATATTAATGATAAAAATAATATAAAAAATAAATTAAAACAAAGATCTCAGCAAATTATTAATGATATATATGAAATTGTTAAAAATGGTTTCGGTAAAGAACCGGCTAAAGAAATAAATTTTGAAAATGTTGAAGATAAATCATCTGTAAAAATAAAAGAACTTAAAAGAGATAAAATATTTGATGCTATTGTCAGTGTAATTGCAAAAGAAGGACCATGGGATACAACAATCAGTAAAATTGCAGAAAAAATGGGTATAAGTAAAAGCAGCTTATATTTTCATTTTAAAAATAAAAAGCATATGATGAGTGATCTGATTTTTAAAGAAATAAAAATTAAAAATGATTTATTAGAAAAAAATATTTTACTTTTTAAAAATTTATATGAAAAAATTTATTCAATAATAGTTACTTCTGCTACTCATTTAGTTTATGATAAAAAGACTTTACTTTTTTTTGAATGGATTCATACACAGTTATTAAATTTTAAAAAAATTATAAAAAAAATTAATCTATATGATCCTGTAATAAAATTAATTATTGATACTGATACAGACAAAATTATCAATACAAGCAGATTCAGCCCTGATTTCATATATGGTTTTTTAAATATGCAGATTGTAAAAGAAATATATTATTCTAAAATTGTAAAAATCAAATTGGCATCTACTATTTATAAATATATATTTTATTTTTTTTTTAACGGTATTTTTAAGGATAAAAAATGAAAAAGACAACTATATTTATTATGATTTTAATAATTATTAATTTTAATGTTTATCTGGATGAAAATAATAATGAGGTAATAAATCCAAATGAATCAAATATATTAGTACTGGATGAGGATACTGCTGTTGATCTTGCATTAAAAAATAATCTTGGTATTAAAAATGATAAATTGAAATTTCAAGGAGCTATATGGCAGCTTGCAACCTGCTGGAATGTCCTGATTCCTACAGTCAGTATGAGTGCATCTTTAATAAGATCAAATTTAAATGAAGACGACAGGACACAGGAAATTCCTGATTTTGCAAATATGACTGTTTTTCCTGTTTTTAATATTCCAACGGAAGAAAAAACATCGCCATTATGGACGGTATCAGCAAATTTTAATCTAAATTTTAATTTTAATGCAACAATGATTTTTCAAATTTATCAAACGGGTTTGGATTTCAGGAACGGGAAAATTAATCTTGATACCGCAAAAACTAAATTAATATGGGATGTTAAAAAAAATTTATACAATATCATGCTGCTAAAAAAAAATATAGAAATTTCACAGGACAGTTTAGACATTGCAGAAAAAAGATACAAAAATGCAGTTGTTAATTATAAAAACGGTTTAATGAGTGAATATGATATGTTAAGCGCACAAGTTGCATATGAAAATTTAAAACCGCAATTTTTAGAAATGAATAATAATTATTTGGAAGCACTTTTATACTTTAAACAGGTTTTAGGCATTAAAGCCGATACGGAGATAGAATTTAATACACAAATTGAAATAGAAGAAAAAGAATACTATAATGCGGATGAATTAATACAAAAACACTTATTTAAAAATCCGGATATCAAAATTTTTAATAATCAATTAAGAAGTTTAATGAATAAAAGAAATCTAAATATTGCCGTACTAACTCCGTCTTTTAATATTATGTTTACAATGGATCCTACATTCCAAAAAGATGCCATTGAAAATAAATGGTTTCAAATTAATGATCCTGATGATGATGAATATGATGATGACAGGGATTATATAGAAGATAATTGGAAGCAAAGAACTGGCGCTTTAACACTTTCTTTGAGTTTACCAATCAGTACATGGGCACCGTTTTCAAAAGAACAGATGAATATTGTGAAGTCTCAATATGATATACAAATTGCCAAAAATCAATTAAAGGACTTAATTGAAAAATCACAAATTAAAATAAAAATGCTGATATTGCAATTGGAAAAATCAAAGAAATCAATTGAGTCATTAAAAATAAACATACAATTGGCAGAAAAAGCATTTAAAAAAGCTGAACAGGCTTATTATGCAGGCAGTAAAGAACTTTTGGAAGTGCAAAATTCTGAAAAAGAATTAAAACAGGCAAAATTAAATTTATTAAACGAAGAATACAAATATACAACAGGAGTATTAGAACTCGAATATTTATTGAATACAAAACTTTAAAGATTTTTAAATAAATAATAACTTTATTACAGCTCGCTTAAACAGCGGGATATAAAACAGATTGTTAGTCTGTTATATAAAACAAGAAGGTATATACAATCTTTTTGTTAACCTATAAATTTTCTTGGGAGAATTATAATGAGATTTAAATATATGATAATAATTCTCAATATATTCCTAATCTTACTAGTCTTTAATTGTAAAAAATCAAAAGATAAAATTGATGAAAATATGGATAGTGTTTTTGCTGTTAACACCACAAAAACCGTTAAAGGTGAGATAAATAATTTCATAGAAGTTAATGGTGATGTAAAAGCAAAAAATGAAGTATCAATTTATCCTGATGTAGCCGGTAAACTTGTAATCCTTAATGTAAAACTAGGTGATCCAATTTATAAAAATCAAATAATCGGATATATTGATCCCTCAAAACCCGGTATGAATTATTTAGCAAGCCCTGTCAGATCAACAATTAATGGAGCTATAACATCATTACCATTAAAAATCGGATCAACAGTAAATCAAAATATAGCAATTGCAAAAGTAGGTGATCTTAATCAATTGGAGATTATAACAAGCGTCAGCGAAAAATTTATTTCAAAAATGAAATCAGGTTTAAATGCAATAATTAAAACTCAGGCATATCCTGATAAATCATTTAAAGCTAAAATCTATGAAGTTAGTCCGGTTGTTGATCCTCAATCAAGAATGCTTGAGATTAAATTAATGCCAGATGATTCTTCAAAATTATTAATGCCGGGAATGTTTGTTGAACTCAAAATTATAACTGAAAAAAAAGATGATATTGTTAAAATACCAACGGAATGCATAATTAAACGATATGGTGAACATTTTGTTTTTGTTATTAAAAATAAGCAAAATAATACCGGCATAGTAGAAAAGCGAAAAATTATACCGGGAATCCAAATTGAAAATAAAACTGAAATTATTACTGGTTTAAAACCTGATGAGGAGATAGTATTTAGAGGTCAAACATTACTTGAAGATCAATCAAAGGTCAGGATTATAGAAACAATCCAACCGTTATCTGAAAATGATGTAATAGAATAGGAGTAAATAAATAATGAATCTATCTAAAATTGCAGTTAATAGACCTACAACGGTTTTAATAATATTTATTATAATAATAGCTTTAGGGATATATGCCAGCTTAGATTTACCACTAGATTTATTTCCGGAAATTAATCCTCCTGTACTATTTATCTTTACAGATTACAGCAGTGCAGGACCTGAAGAAATCGAAAAACTGATAACAAGACCTTTGGAATCTGCCTTAGGTAATGTAGAAAATATAGAAAAAATTACATCCGCGTCATCAGAAGGCAATAGTCAGATAACCGTAGAGTTTACATATGGCACAAACATGGCAGAAGCAGCAAATGATGTAAGAGATAAATTAGAGTTTATAAAACAATACTTACCAGATGATGCTGATCCGCCAATGATATTCAAATTTGACCCTTCAATGATACCTATAATGTATTTAGCGGTTACAGGAAACAGATCTCCGGAAGAATTAAGAAAAATAGGAGTTGATATTATTCAACCGAGATTAGAGCAGGTTGAAGGTATTGCTATGGCTTCTGTTATAGGCGGTAGAGAAAGAATAATAAGAGTTGAAATACCTCAAAATAGATTACAGGCATATAATATTACATTAACTCAGATAGCTAATATGTTAAGTACTCAAAACTGGCAGATAAGTGCAGGAAGTATTACGGAAGGCAATAAAAATTATTTAATAAGGACTTCCGGTGAATTTAAAGATATTGAAGAAATAAAAAATACGGTTATTGCATATAAGGGAGGTTATCAACCGCAATCATCAGCCGATATAGACTCCTCAAAAGTAATATTATTAAGAGATGTTGCAAATGTTTATGACGGATTAAAAAAAGAGGAAGAAGCTGCCTATATTAATGGACAGCCCGCAGTGCAGATTATCATTCAAAAACAGAGCGGTACAAATTCCGTAAAGGCAGCCGATAATGTCTATTATAAAATTTATAAAGAAAAAAATTTAAAGAAAATAAATAAACTTAAAAATAATAAAAATTATAAATCCGGTTCTCTTATCAATGAATTACCAAAAGGAGTTAATATTGAAGTAGTATATGATAATACAAAGATGATAAGAAATTCGCTATCACAGGTATCAAGTACTGCTATAACAGGAGCTATACTGGCAATATTAATTTTATTTATTTTTTTACGAAGTTTTAAATCTATTATTATAATCGGTGTCTCAATACCAATTTCGGTAATATTAACTTTATTGCTGATGTATTTTTTCGGTTTTACACTAAACATTATGACATTGGCGGGTCTTGCCTTAGGGATAGGAATGCTTGTGGATAACTCAATAGTAATATTGGAAAATATTTACAGATATCGGGAAAAAGGCGCAAAATTGCATTCTGCTGCAATAATCGGCAGTCAGGAAATGATTAATGCAATAGTTGCTTCGACATTAACAACAATTTGTGTATTTGCCCCTGTTGTAATGTTTAAAAGCCAGTTAGAGATGTGGGGAGAATTATTTATAGGCCTTGCTTTTACAGTCGTATTCTCATTGAGTACATCTTTACTGGTTGCTATATTTCTTGTGCCTGTACTATCAAGCAGATATCTGCAGTTAGAATCACAAATGGAAAGAAATTTAACAGGTATATATAAACTGTTTGATGATAAAATGGATAAATTCCTTAAATGGCTTGATAATAAATACACAAATGGATTAAAATTTGTTTTAAGTCATAGAAAAATGACAATAATTACTGTTTTAATCATATTCATATTAAGTCTGCTTTTAATTATTCCTACCGGTTTTCAGCTTATGCCGCCATCTGATGAAGATTATGTCAATTTAAAATTAGAGCTGCCTATAGGTACAAAATTAGATATTACACGTGATTATACAAAAAGATTTGAAGAAATAATAAAAAAAGAAGTAAAAGGATATAAGAGCATATTATCAAGAGTTGGAGAAAAGGGATTTCATGGTTATTTAGGAGCTCCTCAATCTCATAAATCCGGTATATTAATAACTTTGGATGATAATCCAAAAAATCGGCCGCAAACATCTTCGGAAATACAAAAAATATTAAGAAAACATTTCAATGATTTTCCATCAGTAATATTTGAATTTGATAAAGGAAGACATATGGGAGGAAGCGCCTCACCTATAGACATATTGGTTAAATCCGATGATTTAAAACGAGCTAAAACTACTGCGGATAAAATATTACAGATTTTAAAGGAAAATGTGCCTGAAGTTACAGAACCTATTATAGACATGAAAGAAGGATTACCTCAGATTGAAATTGTCATCGATAGAGAAAAGGCTTATTCTCTTGGACTAAATATATATAATATTGGGGAAGAAATTAAAGCAAGTATAGACGGTACTGTAAAATCTCAATTTAGAGAAGGCGGGGATGAATATGATATCTTAGTTATACTTGATCCAAAGGATAAAGATGAAATACCTGACCTGGAACAAATTTTTGTAATAAATAATAATGGATATAAAATACCCTTATCCAGTATTGCATATATACCTGAAGAATCATCGGGACCTGTTAATATAAAAAGAGAAGATCAAAAAAGAACAATTCATATTTCCGGCGGAATAGCAAAAAAAATAAAAGTAGATAATCCGAAGTTTTTCTGGATGAAAGAAAAAAGAGTAAAACTTAATGAAGTTGAGCTTAAAATAAGAAAATTAATAAGAGAAAAAATACCGCAGGATGAGGATCTGATTATAGAATTCTCAGGAGATTTTGCAGATTTAATTAAATACTTTTTTAAATTAATGCTGATATTTCTCATAGCCGGTATGCTTGTTTTCGGAATTATGGCAAGCCAGTTTGAATCTTTTCTAGATCCTTTTATAATAATGTTTACAGTTTTATTATCATTTATAGGTGTATCCTTAATTTATTTTATAACAAATGAACAATTAAATATACTTGCAATTGTAGGCTTAATAGTACTTGTCGGTATTGTAGTAAACAACGGTATCGTACTTGTTGATTATACAAATTTGCTTGTAAAGCGGGGATACGGCATTATCGAGGCATGTATAGAAGCAGGCAGGAATAGATTAAGACCTATTTTAATGACTACATTGACAACAATACTAGGATTAATACCTATGGCATTGGTAAAAGTAGAAGGTGCAGAAATGAGCAGACCGATTGCTAAAACGGTAGTAGGCGGATTAACTGTATGTACAATTTTTACACTGTTTTTAGTACCTGTAATATATTCTATTTTTAATCAATTTTCAGAAAAACGAAAGATTAAATCTAATTTAAAAAGACAGCAGCAATTAGAAATAAGAAGAGAAAAATTGCAAGCAATTAAAAAATAAATGCCGGAGTAATTATATGAAAAGGATAGAAATTATTGGAAATAAATCTATTGAAGAAGATCTTTTTGATATTTTTAAAAAAAATAAAATTGTAAATCATTATACAAAGATACCTATTGTCTATGGAGTCGGTAACAGCGGGCCGAGACAGGGTGATCATATATGGCCTGAACAAAATTTTTTAATAATCATATACTGCGATGACAAAGAAGCAAAAAAGATATTAAATGCCGTTAAAGAATTAAAAGAATATTTTACCGATGAAGGATTAAAACTTTTTGAAACTGAGCTTGTTTGTTCGTTGTAAATATCTTGAATGTTTTTTGTACTATATTTTTAGTTAATTCTTATAATGATTTAATATTTTGTTCTGCATAAAAACAGTGAATGCAGAACAATTATTTTTTTAAAGGCTGTCTAAATGATTTTTAAACAGCCTTTAACTAACCTTTTATTAATTTCCTTTAAAGTATTATGTTTAAATTATACATTTTTAATACTTCCCAGTATTTTTATTATTCTTTTGAAATTTCGGCCATGGAGAGTTCGACAAACCGCCGCAATCTGATGTTATAGCATAAAGACTACCGTTATGACTTCCTACGTATACTGTTCCATCATCACCTATTGCGGGTCCAGCTTTTATCCAACCGGATGTTGTATAAGACCATTTTAAAGTTCCATCTTCATTTATAGCATATAATGTACCATCCAGATTTCCTACATATATTGTACCATCATTTCCTATTGCGGGTGGTGTCATTATCATATCACCAGTATCATATGACCATTTTGTTGTTCCATCTTCATTTAACGCATAAAGTTTATCAGAATAACCTACATAAATAGTACCGTCACTACCAATTGCAACAGAGTTGCTTTCACATAGTTTGTATGTCCATTTTAATGTACCGTCCTCATTTATTGCAAAAAAATGTTTATTATAATCACCCCCTACATATATTGTGCCATCGTTACCTATTGAGGGAGATGCTGATCCCATCTCATACCCGGTATCATAAGACCATTTTAATGTACCGTCTTTATTTAAGGCATAAAGCTTATCATCATTACAACCTATATATATTGTACCATCATTACCTATTGCAGGAGAAGAAAGCCAAATAGTGGCACCTGTTGTATAAGACCATTTTAAGGTACCATCTTCATTTATGGCATATAAATTTTTATCAAAACTGCCAACATATATAGTACCGTCATCACCTATTGCAGCAGAAGAGTTGACAATGTTTCCAGTAGTATAAATCCATTTTAATGTACCATCTTCATTTACGGCATATAGATTATGGTCATTACTTCCAACATATATAGTACCGTCATTACCTATTGTTGGTGATGAGTTTATAATATCACCTGTTGTATAAGACCATTTTATTGTGCCATCTTCATTTATGGCATAAAGCTTATTATCATTACTTCCTACATATACCGTACCATCATCACCTATCGCTGGTGAAGAAAAATCTATATTATTACCAGTATTAAAAGACCATTTTTTTGTATAAAGGATGGTATAAGTAGCAGAAGCAACATCAGAGTCCGTACAACCAGATTTATATGCTATTGCTTTAATTGTTTCTGTACCTCGCGGTATATATATTGAGGTTCCATTATAATAAATCAAACCATATGAAGATGTTGGAGTAGTGCCATCTGTTGTATATCTAATTGCAGCTCCATCTGTTGTTGTCGATAATTTTATATTTTGAGAGTTTGTATAATTGCCTGCTGGTATATTAAATGCAGGAGTTGCTACTATGCCTGTTATCGAATAAACAGCAGTAGCAACATTAGAATCAGCCCAATTTTCTTTATAGGCTATAGCTTTTAATGTTGATGAAGTTACATTTATTGAATCTGAATATATAATACCATAACTTGATGTAGGAGTAGTGCCATCTGTTGTATATCTGATTATTGCGCCATCTGTTGCTGTTGATATAGTAACATTTTGATTTGTTGCATAAGTACCGCCGTCAGGACTAAAAATCGGAGTTACAACTGTCCCGTCAGGTTCATTTTCATATTTATTTTTACTTTCACTGTTGTTATCATTATCACTATTATCGTCATCATTTCCAAGCAATGTACATGTTGTAATAGATAATATACTGATTACAATAATAATTATAAAAAATATTTTTTTTAACATAAATTTCTCCTATTTTAATTTACTTTATATATTATTAATATTTAAGATGCCTGAAATAAATATTTGTTGCATTAAATTTTATTTAAAAAAAATATAATTGAGACTGCCTGAAAAATCCAATAGCAGAGAACGCATGAAACCCGCTGAGGTTTAATAAGTGTTAAGATATAAAAGAAACCGCAGATGGACGCAGATAAATGCTGTTTTTGAGTTTAATAAAAAAATAAATTTTTAATAAAAAATAAAATAGATTACCACAATGCCCTTTTTGATATTGTTACAACAAACATAGAGATAAAAATAACTCCTAATAATCCTTCAAATCCTGCATATAATTTAAGCCACCCAGTAGGATAAATATCTCCATATCCAATAGTTGTGAAGGTTATTAAATCAAAATAAACAATATCTCTTACTACTTCTGCTTTTTCTTTAAAATTTCCATTGTAAAAGTTGTCTGAAATACATTTATCATATATTTTTAATTGACCAAAAGTATTATTTCTTATAAAAATACATGGAATTAAATACATAAAAAAAGAAAATATAATAATAATAAAAATACTTCTAAATACATTTATTGGTTTTGTGAAATATCCTGAAGTAAAATCAAATACAAACCATTCGATAAATTTTGGGAAAAATGATCTATTTTTTCTTTTATAAACCTTATACCAGTAATAAAATATATTTTCTTCATCAAAATCTGAGTTTTTACCACAGACTTTTTTCAAATTACTTAAATTTGTTATTGATACTTCTTTATACTTTTTTATTGTATCTAAAATTTCATTAGATTTATTATATTCATGTGGTAATAATTTTTTTGGTTTTTTTGATAGATTATTATCTTCAAAAAAAACTTCATAATTTGAAACAAAAATATTCCCAAATTCATGAGCACAAAAATTAATATATTCTCCAATTTTTTTAACTTTAAAATTAAAAATATTACTTATTTTAGCATGAGCAAAATTAACTTTTTTTTCGAAAATAACATCATTTAGAAAAATATTATTAAACTGAGTACTAAAAAATGAAGTTTTTTGTTTGAATATTGAATTGTTAAATATCGTATCTTTTTCAAATCTGGTTTTATCAAAAGTAACTTCATTTAAAAAAGTTACATCATTAAAATTTACAGTATGATTAAAAATTGATAATACTATCATCAATGAATTACAAAAAAATGAACGTGAAAAGCTTAATCTATTTTCAAAAACGACTTCTGTAAAATGAACATTTCCAAAATAATACCAATCATTGAAGTCAACATTATTAATTCTCTTAATAAAATTTGTACCATAAGAAATTATGTCACATAAAAATATTGGTTTATACTCCCCTTCATTTAATATTTTTTGACTCCCGTTAAATATATCATCCATAATAGCATCATCCATTTTATCTATTATTTTATAAATTATTTCTCTATTTTCATCTTGTAACTTTATTAATTTAAAATATTTTCCTTTTTTATTTTTTAATAACTCTTTTGTTTCTTCAAATTTAAAATTAATTAATAAATCATCAAATATTTTTTTATTTATTGTTTTCCCTACATTTTCCATAATATCTTTCTCCTATTTTTAATTAAATAATGATACAATTTATTATATATCCTATTGTAATATATTTAATTAAAAAATAAGTAATATAATTTTATTTATTTATCTATTTTATCAGCGTTCATCCGCGTTTATCCGCGGTTCCAAACATAATCTCTGCGATTCTCAGCACTCTCATGCGGTGAATTTATTTTATTAAAATCACTAATCGATTTTCCTTAAATGCCGAAATTTCAATAAAAGGAATTTATAATAAACGCGGGGTCCACGGATGGCATCAAATATAAATCAGCAATATATTTCAACTTTAAAAACAATCAAAAATATATTATCTGAGCTTTTCAGCTTATGTAAAAAAAAGCAGGAAAGCATTTTAGAACAGGACTGGAGACTGCTTTTAGAAATATCAGAAAGACAGCAGTCAATTAATAATGATTTTGATATTATATTAAATAAATTGCTTAATTTTACACATTTTAACAATGAAAAAGAAGCTAATGAAGTGTTAAAAATAAAAAACTCTATAAAAGAAAAAATTAATGAGTATAAAGAATTAGAAACTTTAAATAAAAAACTTTTAAAAGATGCTTTTTATGCAGCAAAACAAAAAGCAGAAAAATTTTTTGACTCTGCTTATCTTGATGATACTTATACAAAAGATTTTAAAAAAGACGTTACTATATGGGGCAATAATCCAATTATGTTAGATAAGACCATATAGAAAGGAGTAATTATGACAAGTACCTTTCATGGCATAGAAATGGGGAAACGATCCCTTATTACTCATACTCAGGCTTTAAATACAACAGGGCATAATCTTAATAATTTAAATACAGAAGGGTATTCCAGACAGGAAATACATATGCAGACCTACCCTCCTCTTTATATGCCTGATTTGACAAGAGCAGAATTACCGGGTCAATTAGGACAGGGTGTTATAACTGCAAATATTAAAAGAGTAAGAGATCTTTTAATAGACAACAGGCTGATATTTGAACACAAAGATCTTGGATATTATGAAGTATTAAACAAGTATATACATCAGATGGAGCTTGTTTATGCAGAACCAAGTACATTAAATGACCAGGGCATGGTAAATACATTAAGAACAGCATTAAATGAATTTATGTCATCATGGGAAAATTTATCAAACCAGCCTGATGAATTAGCAGCAAGAATTGAGCTGGTAGAAAAAGCAAATGTTTTAAGTAACAGTATTAGGCATCATTTTGAACAATTTACGGATATAAGAAATAATGTTGACATGGAAGTACAGGACAAGGTTACGGAATTAAACCAGTTAGCCCAGAAAATTGCTCATTTAAATGACCAGATTTTACGTGTTGAGGCAATGAAAGATAATCCTAATGATCTTTATGATAAAAGAGATTTACTTATAGACAGATTATCTAAACTTGCTGATATACAAATAAGCAGAGAGGACAAAGATGAGCTGATACTTTATATAGGCGGGAGAATGCTTGTTCAAGGACAAAAATATGAACAGCTTGAACTTGTACCTCAGGCAGATAATGACGGATATGTAGATATTTACTGGCGTGATGGTGAAAAAGTTGCATTAAGAGGCGGTGAATTGGCAGGACTTATAGATTTAAGAGATACTCATTTATATTATGAAATAAAAAAAATTGATTCGTTTGCAGCCAATGTTACAGATCTTGTTAATGAGATACACAGGGATGGTTTTGGTATTAATGGAAAAACTGGAAATAATTTTTTTGTTGAGTTTCCATTTATGACTGATCCGCTTGGTAATTTTGACAGGAATAGAGACGGAGTTGATGATTCTACATATTTATTTCGTATTTCCGGTTCTAATAAATTGGATGCCAATGATAAAGTAGGCATACAGGGGCAAATTAATATAAATGGTGTAACAATCGATTATTATGCAACTGATACTGTTTTTGATATAATAACAAAAATAAATCAATCTGATGCAAGAGTAAATGCATTCTTAAATCCGCAGGGTAAATTAACTATAAAAGCGGATTATCAGTTAAATAATGAAACACCTGATTTTATAATACAACATCTTGAAGACAATGGATTATTTTTAACGGGTTATGCAGGCATTTTACAGGCAAACGGACAGGAAGGAGCTTATGATTGGCAGGCAATAAACCAGGTAAATAATTTAACTGCGGATTCTCAATGGGCTGTTGCCCCCCTAACCCATCCTTCTGCATATATGAAGGTTGAAGATTTAATATTAAATGATATCGGATATATTGCAGCAGCCAGCGGTATAGACAGTAATGGCGATGGTATAAAAGATATATCAAATGGTGTCGGGGATTCCAGTAATTCATTAAGGATAGCTTCATTAAAGCACAGTAAAGTTATGGTCGGCATGTCTTTAACTTTTGACCAGTATTTTGAAAGTATAATAACCGATATAGGTACAAAAGGAAATCTTGCTGAAAAAGGTTTTAAGGCTGCCGAGGTAATAGTAAATAATCTTGAAAATATAAGAAAATCCATAAGCGGTGTTAACATTGATGAAGAATTTGCAAATTTAATAAAATTTCAGCATGGCTATAATGCAACTGCAAGGATAATAAGTACTATGGATAAAATGATAGAAACCTTAATTTTTAGATTAGGAGTATAATATGAGTGTTTATAGAATAAGTTCAAATACTATACCGGATAACGGTATATATCATCTGAAAAACAGAGAATTTGATATGGATAGAGTAAATCAGCAGATGAATACCGGTAAAAAACATCGTATGCCGAGAGAAGGCACTGTTGATGTTGCACAGGCATTAACATTCCATTCAAAAATACATAGATTAACACAATATTTAAAAAATATACAGGATACAGAAAGTGAAAGATCATTGGTTGAGTCTCAAATAATGAATACTGTAGAAATTTTACAAAGAGTAAGAGAGTTGGCTGTCCAGGGATCTAATGGAATATATGATGCTGATGACAGACTTGCAATGGCAGAAGAAGTTGATCAATTATTACGAAATATTTTATTATATGCTAATACTAAATATAAAGGCAATTTTTTATTCAGCGGTCATATGAAATATACCCAGCCGTTTGAAACTATAGAAGGAGCTGTAAAAGGTGTTAATAAAGCGATGATAACAGATGTTAAATATTTAGGTGATAACGGAAAACATTTAAGAGAAGTTGATGATGGAGAATACGTAACATCAACAGCTCCCGGAAGTGATATTTTTTGGGCAGAAAATTTTCAAATTTATTCAAATATAAATACTGCTGACTTTAGATTAACACGTGACATGAGTATTATTATTGATGAAGCCAGGATTGATTTTAATGAAGGTGATAATATATATGCTATAATGGATAAAATAAATAAATCCGATGCGGCAGTAAAAGCATCTGTTGATATGGTATCCGGTGGATTAATATTAAAATCATCAACTCCACATAAAGTAGAGTTATCCGATATTGAAGGCGGTACATTGTTACAGGATCTAGGTATACTGGAACGAGGCATGCCGATCGGTCCCGATAATTATAATACGGATGCAACTGTTTTTGGCGGATCAATTTTTGATTCATTAATCGGATTACGTGATTCTATGCTTTCTAATAATCAAGAAGATATTGGAGGAAGATATTTAGGTGCTATTGATTATGCTTTAGGCAACTTATTGTATCATACAGCAGAAACCGGTGCATTAACAAATAGATTGACATATTTACAGGATAGATTTACAAGTGATAAAGAATTATTTACTGAAAGTCTTGCAAAAATTGAAGATGTTGATGTTGCTGAAACATTCTCAGAATTAAAAATGCTCGAGTTTGCTCAGAGAGCATCTTTATCAAGTTTAGCAAGACTGTCACAGACTTCTTTAATGGATTTTTTAAGATAACAGGAGGATAAATGAAAGTTTTAACAAAAGCTTTTGGAGAGATAGAGGTCAGTGAAAAACAAAGAATTCATTTTCAAAATGGTATATTAGGCTTTGAAGATATTAATGATTTCATTTTACTGGATACAGAAAAAGGAAGTCCTTTTTTCTGGCTTCAGGCAGAAAAAGTACCGGAAATTGCATTTGTTTTAATTGATCCGTTGATTGTAAAGAATGATTATGTTTTAGATGTTGATCCACGGGATATAGATGAATTAAATATACATGATGATAATGATACTCTTGTTTTTTCAATAGTAACAATACATGAAAAACCTGAAAACATTACAGTAAATCTTTTAGGACCTATATTAATTAATAAAAATTCACATAAAGCTAAGCAGATTATAAATCAGGTTGATTATTCAGTAAAACATCCCCTTATTGAAAAAAGGGGGTCTGAATGTTAATACTTGCAAGAAAAGAAAATCAATCAATAATGATTGGCGAAAATATTGAAGTAACAATCGTAAGCATAAAGGGAGATCATGTTAAAATAGGTATAGAAGCACCAAAAAATATTAAAGTATACAGAAAAGAATTATATGAAGAAATACAAGCTGCCAATATAGAAGCATCAAAAGTACAACCTGATACACTTAAACAATTTGGTGATATATTTAAAAATAAAGAAAAAAATACAGATAAAGATAATAAAGATTTAGAATAATAATTTATTTAAGTTTTAGCAGGGTGTTCAAAACTATCTTCATCTTCACCAATTTCTTTACCCTTGCTTATTCTAAATTCATAATCACCATCATCTTCAACTATTTCTATTAGATATTCTTTATCTACTTCAAATTCAAGATCAGGATCTCTTATTATTTCATTTTCATCATCATCATAATATTCATATTCTTCAACACCATCAGCAGAAATCTTTCCATCTATTTTAGAATAAAACCAATAGTCATATTTTATACCTTCTGATAAGCTGTAAGATAATGTTTTAGTTCCTATTTTGATGTTTTTTATCTCAACATCAGTAAGATTAACAATTATTATAAGTCCGGTATTCTCATTAACCGTACAACCGGATAAAAACAAGAAAATAATGAATAAAAAAATAATATACTTTATTTTTATCATATTTACACCCTCACATATTTTTTTAAAATTATTATTAAATTATAATTATATAATTTTAATTTTTATATTATTTTGTCGGATCATCAGATCCGCCTTTATACCCCCTACCCTTATAAACATAAAACCAAATTTTACCATCTTTATCAACTATATCTATTTTGTATTCATACCCTACTTCAAATTCTATAGTTTCATCCTGGTCTCTTGTTTCTAATACATTACCATCATCATATAATATAGGTTTTACTACACTCCCGCCCCTTAATAAACCATTCATATTACTATAAAACCAATAATCATATTTAGAACCGCCTTTTAAATAAGATACAAGATAAGTATTATCCAGTTTTACAGGTGATATATCTGTTGAAGTATGATTGCTGATGATTATTAATCCACTACTCTCATTTAGAGAACAACTAATAAAAAGTAAAAATGTTAATAAAATCATTAATATTTTTTTCATTTAATTCCTTATATACTATTGTTTATTAACAAAATATATTTTTATAATCAATAAATTTATAATTATTTTACTATTTATAAAATAATAAGAATATGTTAAGTATATAAAAACATAAATTTAAATTATGGAGTTAAAATAAGATGAATTTTTTAATATTAGCTGGTGGTAAAGGTACAAGATTATGGCCATTAAGCAGAAAATATTTTTCTAAGCAATTTTTATCGCTAATAAACAATAATACATTGATACAAGAAACAGCATTACGTGTTTCTAAAAAAAATGGTGATGACATATATATTATTTCAAATTCTGAATCAAAATTTATTATTAAAGAGCAAATGAATGAAATTTTCTCAAAATTTTGTGATAAAAATTTAATAATAGAACCAATGGGTAAAAATACGGCTCCTGCTATTGCATTTAGTTCTTTATTTTTTAATGATAACGACATATTGGCCGTTTTATCCAGTGACCATTATGTTAAAGATATAAAAAAATTTAATAATATATTAGAAAAAGCCGAATTAATGGCACAAAAAGGATATATTGTAACATTAGGTATAATACCGACAGCACCAAAAACCGGATATGGTTATATAAAAAAAAGCAAAACAAAAATAATAAATGGTTTTCTTGTAGATAAATTTGTTGAAAAACCCGATATAACTAAAGCAAAAAAATATATTGATGATGGTAATTATTTTTGGAATGCAGGAATATTTATTTTTAATATTAAAACATTTAAAGATGAATTAAAAAAAAATGCTCCGGATATATTTTCAATATTAGAAAAAATAAAACAAAAAATTGACAATAACAAAAATATTACAATCAAAGATTATGATAAATTTAATAATATATCAATCGATTATGCTTTAATGGAAAAAACAGATAAACTAACAGTAATACCTTCTGATTTTGGCTGGAATGATATAGGAAGTTTCAGTTCATTATATGAGATACTAAAACGTGATAATAATAACAATGCAATAAACATGAATAGCAAAAATTTTATAAATATTAACTCAAAAAACTTATTAGTCTTAGGTGAAAAAAGAAAAATTGCTGCTATAAATTTAAATAATTTAATAATTGCCGATACAGATGATGCAATATTAATTGCTAATAAGGATGATACAGAGAAAGTAAAAGATATTTACAATTATCTTGATAAAAATAAATATACAGAATGTGAATATCATACAAAAGTATATAGACCTTGGGGTTATTTTATATCATTATTAAAAAAAGATAATTATCAGGTTAAACAGTTGCATTTACGACCTTTAAAAAAAATCAGCTATCAATATCATAATTATAGATCAGAGACTTGGACTGTTGTAAAAGGCAAAGCTGAAATAACAATAAATGATGATATTAAAATTTTAAAACCTAATGAGTCAATTTTCATTCCAGCTAAAACAAGACATAGATTAAAAAATATATCAAATAATATTAATCTTGAAATTATTGAAGTTCAGAGCGGATCATATCTTGGTGAGGATGATATAATTAGGATTGAAGATGATTATGATAGGAAATAATCTATTGAAAAAAATTAAATATAAAACTATTTATGATATAAGTATTACAATCGGAAAAGAATCATTGAATTACCCTGGTGATCCAAAATTTAAAAAAACCGATTATTATAATATTAATAAAGGTGATCAATTTAATTTATCAAGTATTAATATGAGTTGTCATTGCGGTACTCATATAGATATACCATTGCATTTTTTTAATAACAGAAATGCAATAGATAGCATAACATTGGATAATTTTATATTAAAATCAAGGGTTTATTCAATTTTAAATACAGAAAAAATTAATTATAAAATAATAAAAAATATAAAAATTAAAAAAAATGAAGCTGTTTTATTTAAAACAGATAATTCTATAAAAAATATTTATATTAAAAAAAAGGTTCAAAATAAATATGTTTATATTACAACTGATGCATGCAAATTTTTAATTGATAAAGGCATAAAACTTATTGGTATTGATTATATATCTGTTGATAATTATAATGACAATGAATATACTATACATAAAGAATTATTAATGAAAAATATTTTCATACTTGAAAATATTAATTTAAAAAATATTAATGAAGGTAAATATACTTTAATATGTTTGCCTTTAAAAATAAATAATGGTGAAGCATCACCTGTAAGAGCAGTATTGCTTAAATAATTATTATGAATGAATTTGATAAGCTTTTAGAAAATATACCTGTTGATTCAATAAAAAACTACCTTCTATCTTTAACTACTCCGTGTTTTGAAAGCCAATTAATCAAAATAGCATTTAATGAACCAAATATTTTTAATATTGATGCATTTAATTTATACAGGTATCACTTTGCTTTATTTTATTTATTATATAAATTACAAGATGATTATTATAAAGAAAATAAATATCTTCATGTGCATTTTATGAGAATATTTTTAACGGATTATCCAAATAAAGGTGAATGCAGATTTTATGACGAATACACAGGATTATTTTGTAAAAATAAAAATATTAATAATGAAATTACCTACTGTGATTTTCATTCAAAAAAAATGGGAGAAAATAATTTAGATAACTTATCATCAAAATATTATTATTTAAATAAAGAAAATTTTTTTAATATTAATAAAGAAACTGCAGAAGAATTATTAAATGGGGCATGGGAAGTTATAATAAAATATAAAGAATATAAAAATTGTTTTAAAATACTTGATTTACCGGAAACATCTGATATTAATACTATTAAAAAAAGATATAAATATTTAGCAAAAAAATATCATCCTGATTGTATAGAAAAAAATAATCCTGTGTTAATAATTGATAAAAGTTTTAATGAAATAAATAATGCTTATAGATATTTAATTAAAAAATTAACTTTTAAAGACAAATAGCAACTTAATATTGTAATTATTTGATAATATTCATTATTAGTATTATAATTATTAATATGAATACAAAATTAAGTAACAATAAGATTAATTATATATTATTAAAAAATATCTACCATGGATTAGCTAATTATTATATAGATACCATAAAATATTATACAGGTAATGATTTAAGGATTATTCAAAAAAATCCATATTATTCATCAAAAAATTTTTATAGGCATGAAGTATTTAAATTAACAGGATATTATTTTTTAAATGATATCGCAAAAAAAATTTATGAAAATTTTATTACTTTTTATTCTGTTATTAAAATTAAAAATAAACAAATTTCAAAAGAAGAAGTCTTATCAATATGGGAAAAAAAATATTTTGATAGTTATTTAAAAAATTATAATAATCAGGAAATTGATGAGATTTATACTTTTAAAAAAATACTAATAGAAAAATTAAAAAAGATATTTAATAATATTTTCAAAAAAATTCAATTTAATAAATTATTTAATTAATGCAGGTATTACAACTGTTTCACGTTCACAATAATGACATCTGATAATTGTAGATTTTTCGTAACTTACAACATAAAATTTAGTATAACAATCATGATAATTATTTGTTACACACATCGGATTAGGACATTTTACTATATCTATTATTTCTTTAGGCATTTCTATTTGTCTTTTTTCTATTACTTTACTGTTTTTTATTATATTTATGGTAGACTCGGGTGAGATTAAAGCAATGAGATCCGTTGCTTTTTTATCCAAATATACATTTTCTATTTTAATTATATCTTTTTTCTTATTTTTTTTTGAATCAAAATTTATACCGATTGATATTATACCCTGGCCTTTTATTTTTAAAATATCAATGATCTTTAAAGCCATTGGTGAAATAATATGATCAATTACTGTACCATTTTGTATTCTAAAAACTTTATATGGTCTATCATTCATTTTATAGCTCCTGTAACTAAACCAAGTAATGCCTGTCTAACAGGAATACCATTATGAGCTTGTTTAAAATATATAGCATTTTCCGTTTTATCAACAGAAACATCTATTTCATCAACTCTGGGTAAAGGATGCATAATTCTTGTATGTTTATTCATAATATTTAAAGTATCGGGTGTAATCTTATAAAAACCTGCAACTTTTTCATATTCCTCAGGATCACCAAATCTTTCTTTTTGTATTCTTGTAACATATAAAATATCAAGTTTACCTGCTACTTCTTCTAAATTTTCTGTTTCCATAAAAATTACACCTCTATCATTTAAAAAGTTTTTTAAATGATCAGGCATTTGTAATAATCTTGGTGATATTAAATAAATTTTAATATCATAATGTGATAAAGCCATAGATAAAGAATGAACCGTTCTTCCATATTTCAAATCACCTAATAAACCGATATTTAAACCATCTATTTTATTAAATTGTTCTTTAATCGTATATAAATCAAGCAAAGCCTGAGTAGGATGCTGATTAGATCCATCTCCTGCATTAATAACAGGTACAATGGAGCATTCACAAGCGGCTCTTGCGGATCCTTCTAAAGGATGACGAATAACAATTACATCACAATATCCTGTAACCGTTTTTATTGTGTCTTTTAAAGTTTCACCTTTTTGTACAGAAGAAGATATTTGATTGGCAAAACCAAAATATTTACCTCCTAATGAAACCATTGCAGATTCAAAAGATAATCTTGTTCTGGTTGAAGGTTCAAAAAATAAATTTGCTAATACTTTACCATCTAACGAATTTTTATATTTACCGTCCTTAATCATTTTTGATTTAAGTAAAATGAATTCCAACTCTTCTTTATTTAAATCTCTTATAGAAATAATATTTTTGTTTATAAAATTCATCATATTTCCTATAAAAATTTATTTCAAAAAAAAAGCCTTTCTAATAATACTAGAAAGGCTTTTTTTCGATATTTTCATTTTGAGAAAAACATTACAAATGATTATTATATTTAATCTAACTAACATATATTATAAATTTAATACTAAAATTTTTATAATTTATCAAGATAAATTATCATTTAATTGCATACTATTTATTAATTCAATAGCATGTTTTATACTTATTTCTGTTATATTCCCCGACAGCATTCTGGCTATTTCATTAATCTTATTTTCTTTATTTAATACTTCAATTAAAGAAATAGTTCTGTCACCAATAACCTTTTTTTGTATAAGAAAATTTTTTAATCCAGCCGATGCAATTTGAGGTAAATGTGTGATACAAATTATCTGTTTATAATCAGATAATCTTTTTAAACTGTTTCCAACTGATATAGCAACTTTACCTCCAATACCGGCGTCAATCTCATCAAATATCATTGTTTTAATTAAATCATCTTCAACAAGTACACTTTTTAGAGCTAAAACGATTCTGCTTAACTCACCACCGGATGCAATTTTAATTAAGCTTTTTAAAGGTTCTCCTTTATTTGGACTGATTAAAAACTCAACAACATCAATTCCATTAAAATAATATTTTATTTTTTTATTATTAAAATTAATTCCGTCTTCTTCATTATTAACCATTATATTTTCAATATTTATTTTAAACTCTACATTTTTCATTGCCAGATAATTTAATTCTTCTTTTACTTTATTTTCTAAAATCATCTTACCACTAACACGTTTTCTAGATATTTCTGCAGCAAGATTTATATAATTGTTTTTTAATATTTTCAATTTATTCAATAATTTATCTTTTTCTTCTGATGAGAATTTTATTATTTTTAACTCATCAACAGCTTTATTATAATATTCTCTGATTTTTTCTAAACTATCTCCATATTTTCTTTTTAGCTTTTCAATTAGCTCATTACGTTCAATTAATTTATCAATTTTACTCGAATCATAATTATAATGATCCATTTTATTTTTTATTTCCAGTTCTATATCTTCTAATTTATAAAATATATCCGATATATCATTTGAAACATTTGAAAAACTTCCATCGTATTCCGATACTTTTAATATTAAATTTTTTATATTCTTTAATTTAGATGTTATACCAATCGATCCTGAAAGATTATTATATATTTCATCTAATGAAGATATAATTTTTTCTATATTTTGATATATTTTAATCTCTTTTTTTAAATCTTCATCCTCACCATCTTTAATGTCTGCTTCATCGATTTCTTTTATTTCATGATTCAATAATTCTAATCTTTTTTCTTTATCTTTTTGTGTATCTTCAATTATTTTAATAGATTCCTCAGTCTTTTTTAGTTCATCATAAGTTTTCTTAATTTCTGCTAATTTATCCTGTAACTTTAAATAGTTATCTAAATAATTTAAATGGGTATTTTTTTTTAATAAAGAAATACCGTCATGCTGTCCATGAAAATCAAACAAAGTTGATGAAACCATGTTGACTTCTTTACTCGTAACCTGAGTACCATTAATAAACGATCTGGACTTACCGGATGATGTTAATATTCGTCTTATTATTAATTCATCATCTTCAACAAGTATACCGATATTATTAAGATTCTCTTTTAATTCTATTTGCTTATCAATATCAATAGTTGCATATAAAACAGCTTCATCCATACCGCTTCTTATATGCTCTACACTTGCTCTTCCCCCGAGTAAAATAGCAATAGCTTGAATTATTATTGATTTACCTGCACCGGTTTCACCGGTAATTATATTTAATCCATTAGAAAAAGTAATTTCCGAATTTTCTATTAATGCAAAATTTTTAATACTCAAATATTTTAACATAATTTTAAATCATCCAGCCTAATTTTGTTTCTAAAATTTCAGTGAAATTTTTACTGCCTCTCACTATCTTAACACGTTTATTTGATTTATTAATCCTGATTTTTTGTCCTTCATTGAGCAATATTATCTTTTGACCATCTAAAGTTATCTGAGGCTGACTTGAAGATTCTTCAACTTTAATATTAATAGTTTCATCAAATGGTATTATATAGGGTCTTATTGCTAATGTGTGAGGACAAATAGGACATACAACATAAGCATTTACTGAGGGATGTAAAATCGGACCTCCTGCACTTAAATTATAAGCAGTTGATCCGGTTGGAGAGCTTACTATTAAACCGTCACCTCGAAAATCACAAACAGGTATATCATCTAAAAAAACTTTTAATCTTATCATTCTTGAAATGCCTGTATGAGATACAACAGCTTCATTTAATACTATATACTTATTTTCATCATTTTCAATATTTATATCTAAAAGACTTTTATAATCAAAATTAATATCACCATTTTTATATTTTAAAAAATAATTTAGAAATTCTTTTTCTTCGATATTTGTATTAAAACCAAGATGTCCCTTATTTACACCAAAAATAGGTATTTCTGTACCTGCAAATACTCTTGATGTATATAAGAATGTACCGTCTCCTCCAACTGAAACAGCAGCTGAAAAATCTTCCGTATTAAATCCCTTTTTAACCAATGTATCATATAAGTTTTTACTTTTTGAAGTATATATTAATGGAAAAAATTCAGTGCTTAATTCCTTTTCTTTGACTTTTAGAAAATTATAAAAATCCCAAACTTCATTACAATCTAATCCAACAATTGCAACTTTCAGCATAACTTAAATCCAATAATTTTAAAAATAATATATCATAATAGACTTTTAATATTAAGTAATTTTTTTAAATTTTATAAAAATGAATATATATATTATAATTAAATTATAGAAGCAATTATTTTTGCAATTAAATCTACATCTTTTTTTCTTAATGATGAATAAATCGGTATTAACAGCAAATTTAGATATAGATATTCAGAATTAGCAAAATCTTTTTTATCTAATTTTAAATAATGATGCAAAAGATATTCATATGGTCTTGCTGCATCAATCTTGTTTTTCTTAAAATATTTAATTATTTCTTTTAAACTTGATTTGCATAGAATAGGAAAATCAGAATAATATCTATCAGTACTTTCATCATATATCATTTTAGTCCCATGACTTCTTTTTACAGAATCTTCATAAAAACTACCGATTTTTTGTCTTAAATTTAATCTATGATTTAAAGATTCATCCTGGCTTACTCCCATAGCTGCATTTAAATCAGGCATTAAACATGCTATACGTGGAATATATTTATTTTCATTATCTAAATTATAATCTATTTCTAATAAAGAATTTATTATATTATAATCTTTCTTTGAGTTTGAGAATATTGCTGCACCTTCTCCTGTTGTTATAATACTTTTTGATGAAAAATCAGCAATTGCATATTTTCCTTTTGTACCAATATTTTCATCATTAAATTTAGCTCCAACCAATGAACTTATATCTTCAATAATATTAGGATAAATATCAATATATTCCTGAATATTAAAACCATATCCAAAATGATATTTAATCATAATTGCTTTTGTTTTATTTGACAAAACTTTTTTGATATTATCAATAGACGGTTTTAATGAATCTTTTTCCATATCAACTATCTTTGGAACAGCATTCTTAAATAAAACTGCATTAAGATAAACCTGCGGAGTAAATGATGGAATAATTACTTCATCTCCTTCTTTAATTTCCATTGCTTCTAATATCAATATTATTGCATTAAATAAAGAATTGACAACTACAACATTTTTTATTTTTGTTCTATCTTTTAATTTTTTTTCAAATATTTTAGCAAAATCCCCATAATCAATTTTATCATGCATCATACAATCTAAAACATACTCTAGATCTTTTCTCTTAATTGTCGGTCTATATAAATTTATCATATTAGTGATAACTCCTTATTTTATTAAACTACTAAATAATATCACTTTTACAATAAAATATTTATTATGTAAAGATTAGTCTTTGTTAATATTAATTTAATTATATATATCTAGTTATTAAATGATTCTAATCATAGAAGAACAAAAAACTAATACTTAATTAAATTAAAATGAAAAGATTATTTTTTAAAAATTATTTTAAAATTTTAAATAGATATTATACTTTCCCTGATAATAATAACAATTCTTGTTTACTAAATAACTTTTTGATATTTAAAATTATTAATAAACATTTTTCCTCATCAAGATTTACAACCCCTTGTACAAACTCAGCGCCTATTCCAGATATCATTTGTGGAGGCGGTTGTATATGACCTTCAAAAATACTTAATACTCTATATACTTGATCAATTATTATACCTATAAGTAATTCATTAACACTTATAATAATTATTCCTCTTAATAACTCTTCATCTTCAGTAAAAACTCTATTTTCAAAACTAAATCTTTTTCTTAAATCAACAACAGGAATAATTGTACCTCTTAGATTAATAACTCCATCTACAAAATCAGGTGAATTAGGTATTGGTGTTACTTCACAAAGATGAATTATTTCTTTTACATCCATAATATCTACACCATACAATTCATCACCTATCCTAAAACTCACTAATGATATTTTTTCAGGCATTTAATAAACTCCTATATAATTAAAAATATAAAATAAATGTATATCTTTTTCAAGTATTTTATATTTTTTAAAAAAATATAATTAATTAAAGAAAATTATATAGAAATAAATATTTTTATTAAATTTTTTATTATTCTTCTTCTTTTGGTTCTTTTGTAAAAAATAAGAAAATAATGAATAAGATTGCAGTACCTATTACCGTATAAATATCAGCTAAATTAAAAATCGGCCAGGGATGAAAAATATCAAAAGGGATAAAATCAAGATAAACATAAATAAAATCAACGACATAACCTCTGATTATTCTATCAATTACATTCCCCAATGCACCACCGATAATAACGGCAAAAGGCATTATATGTTTGATAAGCTTTGATTTATAATAAAAAAATATAACAAGTAAAGTTGCAAATCCCTGTAAAAAACAGAGAAAAATCCATTTAGGAGTTCTTACTCCTGCTTCAGAAAAAATATGCATAATAAAATTTTTTTCATATTGGTTTTCTATTATACTTTTATCAAGAATATAGTATTTACCTGTATTATCAATTTTGTAATAATTGGAAATAAAATCTTTTTTATAAGGCTGATCAATTTTATTAATAATTTTTTCATATCTTTTTTTTGATATTTTTTTTGGTAAATCTAAATACTTACCCAGCCATCTAAGAGCAGAAAAACCTATATCATCATTTGTAACATAATGAAACATAAATACTTTCGGGATAATTTCAAAATCTTTATATTTAATTTTTTTATATACGATTTGTTTTACAATCAAATCTGAGCCGGTTAAAAATAATATAAATATTAATAATACGGCAGTTTTAATATGTATACTATTAATGTTAACTCTTAAAAATTCTATAAGCTTTTTCATAACTTGTGGATAATATTATATTAATTAAAATTATGCAAATAATTTTTAATTAAATTTATATTATTAATAATCTTCCCAATAACCGATAAAAGTTTTGGGGGTATAACTTCTTACTCTTACTTTTAACATACTGTTTAATAAGAAAAACCATAACATTATTGTAAATAATTGTACTAAAATAAATTTACTTAGTATAAAAATGAATGTTATCCATAGGAAAAATGATATTAATATCAAAATAATATATTTATTTTGTACTCTATCCGCCAGCATTAAATTTAAAAATATTAAAACCGGTAATAATAAAATTATTAAATCACACATATATAAAAAAGGACAGGAAAGTATAATTGATATAGGAATCATAAACCAATATGAATTTCTACTGAAATTTTTTTTCTTAAAAAAAGAATAAATCACCGGAGGTAAAACTGCAAATAGTCCAATTATCATAAATATAAATTCTATTATCAAAATTATTTTATTTTCATTAGAAAGCGGATAAAAAAAAGATCTATTAGAAAATACTCTTATTGATGACATAACATCAAGATTAAAAATATATTGCATATGAATTAACTCTAATTTAAACCAATAAATCCAAGAAGTAAAAATATCCCAAATACCAGTTATAAAAAATAATATAAAACTGCCTGTTAAGACTCCTAAAAATAATCTCGGTCTAAATGATAATAATAATATTAAAAAAAGAATAATAAAAATTACAGGTTTAAAAATAAAAAAAGATATCAATATTCCTGATAAAAAAGCTTTATCTTTTTTAGATAAATAAAAAGCCGATGTTAATATAAAAAAATAAATAATCGATGGATTACCGTTAAATATTAAAAAAATAAAAGGTGGAAATAATAAAGAAAAAAAGATAATATAAAATCTGAATTTAAATAATCTTTTAAAAATTTTTATTAATAAAAAAATTGATAATATATAAAAAAATATACATATAATATTATAAATAAAATTACTCAATAAATTTGGGAAAATTGAAAATGGTAAAAATATAAAATAAAATATAGGCGGATTATTCTCAAATAGCCTTAATAAATTATCAGATTGTTTTTTATAATCAATAAAATAGTTTTGATTTTGATAAATATCTTTATTATAGATATTATCATTATATAAAATAATTTTTTTAGATAATTCAAGATATGAATCAAAATCATTTTTTATTAATGAAATATTATTTATCTTAAAAATAAAGTTGAATGATAATAGTAATATGATTATTAAAATTGATAAAATAATAAAAGTTTTTTCAATTATTGATAATTTTTTAATATTAAAAAAGTCTTTCACTACTTATTCCTTTAAAAATATTAAAAAATTATAGTTATATTTTATTTAAAAGTCAATTTTTTTATTTAAATAAGATTTATTATTTTTTTACTTGATAAATAATTAAAAATTAATTAAAAAATGAATGGAGATTGAAGTGGAGTATAAATATATTTTTGGACCGGTGCCTTCTAGAAGACTCGGTTTATCACTTGGCATTGATTTAGTTCCGTTTAAGACTTGCACTCTAGATTGTATTTATTGCGAATGCGGCAGTACAAATAATTTAACAAATATAAGAAAAGAATTTGTACCTACTGATGAAGTCATTTCAGAATTAAATCATTATTTAAATCAAAATCCAAAACTTGATTATTTAACATTTTCAGGATCAGGCGAGCCCACTCTTCATACAAGTATAGGTATTATAATTAAATTTATTAAAAATAAATATCCTAAATACCCAATTGCTTTATTAACAAACAGTACATTATTATATCAAAAAAAATTAAGAGAGGAAATTTTGGATATTGACCTTATATTACCATCATTAGATGCAGTTTCTGAAAATATTTTTAAAAAAATCAATAGACCATGTAATAAAATTAAAAATAATAAGATTATAAATGGTTTAATAAAATTCAGTAAAATATTTAAAGGTAAAATTTGGCTTGAAATTTTTTTTGTACCAGGTATAAATGATACTGGTACAGAATTAAAAAAAATTAAATCAGTATTAAAAAAAATAAATCCGGATATTGTTCAATTAAATTCCCTTGACAGACCCGGCACTGAAAATTGGATAAAAAAATGTGATTATAAAAAAATGCAGGAAATAAGCAATTATTTAAAACCCATAAAAACAGAAATTATTGCCAAATATAATAAAAATAATTCATTTATTAAAATCAATAATGATACTGAAAATCAAATTATTGCTGTTATAAAAAGAAGACCATGTACAATTGAAGATATAATAAAAATGACTGGATTATCTAATGAACAAATTGATATTATTATAAAAAAATTGTTAAAAAATAAAAAAATCTGTATTATCAATCAAGATAGAGGTATATTTTATAGATTAGTATAAATTAATAAATTTATATATATAATTTAGATTTTATTAAATAATTTATAATTATTTATATCCATATTTTTTATATCAATATTAAAACTTTTGATTAATAATAATTTTCTTTCGTCTTTTTTAATTTTTTTTATTTTTTTCTTATAAGCACTGATTATTTTTCTTAAATCTCTCTTTTTCTTATTAAATATATTTAAAAACATAATTTTACCTATTTAAAAAATATATATTTATTAAAAATAATATAATTAATAATAACTTTGTTTCTATAAATTTATAACAAATTTAAAAAAAAGCAATAGTTATTATCCGTGTGAATGATATTTTTTATAAGAGTCTTTAATATGAGAAATATTTAAATGTGTATAAATCTCAGTTGTTATGATATTTTTATGCCCTAATAAAGTTTGTACGCTTCTTAAATCAGCACCATTTTGTAAAAGGTGAGTTGCAAAACTATGTCTTAAACTATGAACCGTAATATTTTTTTTATATATACCGGCATTTAATAATGCTAATTTTAAATTCTTCCAAATTCCTTTTCTTGTCATTCTATCACCACGATAATTTATAAAAAGAGCATTGGTTGTGTATTTTTTTAATAATTTATTTCTGGAATTTTTTAGATAATTAATTAATTCTAACTTAGCTCTTTCTCCTAATGGAACAAATCTTTCTTTATTTCCTTTACCACATACTTTAATAATTGATTCTTTTAAAAATAAGGAAGTAACATCCATAGATACTACTTCTGACACCCTTAACCCGCAACTATAGATTAATTCAAAAATTGTCCTGTCTCTTATATCAGCAGGTTTATCAGAATTAAATGTATTAATTAATGATTCTATCTCTTCAACTGATAAATATTCCGGTAATTTTTTTCCTATTTTAGGTCTATTTAAAAGATATGACTGATTTTCATTAATAATATTTTCTATTTTTAAAAATTTTAAAAAAATCGATATTGAAGATAATTTTCTTAAAATAGATCTTGAATTTAATTTTTTACCATATAGATGTATTAAAAAGTCATCTAATACAGATATAGAAAATATGTCATCAAATTGAATAACATTTTCATTTTCTTTTATAAATAAATAAAAACTATAAATATCTCTGTAATAAGCATTTATTGTATTAATTGCGAGCTTTTTTTCAGATATTAAATAATCTTTAAATCTATATATTAAAGTTTTTAAATCCTTAGCATTTTTAATTTTTATAATCTATTCCTTTTTTTGAAGAAAATTTTTATCATTATTATTAGTATTTTTTCTTTTTAATGATCTTAAAAATGCAGGTTCTTCTAACTCTGTATTATTTATGCCTCTTTTATTAGTTTGAAGGATTTTCATAAAATCATTATAAGAGATAGAATTTTCATTATAATTATTATCTTCTTCTTCTATAATTTCATGATTAATTGATTCCCTTTTTTCAAATCCTGTTGCAATTATCGTTACTTTAATATTATCTTCTAAAAAGTCGTCAAATGTTTGCCCAATTATTACAAGTGATTCTTCATTTGTAATAGATTCTATGTGTTTCATTACCGTATTAAAATCTTTTAGTGTCATCTTTGAAGAGCCGCTAACATTAACTAATATTGCCTTTGCATTATCTACAACAAGATCCGGCATTAATGGATTTTCTATTGCCATTAATACAGCTTCTGTTGCTGCATTTTCACCCTTTGCTATACCTACACCCATTAAAGCTTGACCTTTATCTTTCATTACAGTACGAATATCCGCAAAATCAATATTTATTTCACCTGGGTTAATTATTAGATCAGAGATACCCTGCACACCTTGACGTAAAACATCATCTGCTCTTCTCCATGCTTCAATTATAGGTATATTGGGATTATCTTTTAATAAAGCCTGATTAGATATAACAATTAATGTATCAACATTTTCCTTTAATTTTGCAATTCCTTCTTCCGCGATTTTAGATTTAATTCTTTTTTCAAAATCAAAAGGAGTTGTAACAACGCCTATAGTTAAACAATCAAGTTGTTTAGCAACTTTTGCAATGACAGGAGCCGCACCTGTACCTGTGCCTCCACCCATTCCTGCTGCAATAAAAACCATATTTGAATGTTTTAAAGTATCTTTTAATACTTCTTCTGTTTCTAATGCCGCTTTTTCTCCAATCTCCGGGACTGCACCTGCACCTCTGCCACCTGTAAGTTTTTCTCCTATAACTATTTTTTTTGTTGCCTTACAGGATCTTAATGCCTGTTTATCAGTATTGACTGCTATAAACTCAACACCTTTAATACCGGCATCAATCATTCTATTAATAGAATTACAACCTCCGCCACCAACACCCATAACGGTAATTTTTGTACAGCAAGTATTGCCGTCATAAAAATCAATATTCATGTTTCCCCCCCTTAATTCAATGAATATTATAACTAAAATAATTCATCAAAAAACTTTTTTAATATATTTAAAAAACCTTTTTCTCTATCATCTTTAACATTTTTACTCATTACAGGAATATCCTGTTTTAATTTATCATACCCCCATCTAATTAATCCATTGCTTACTGCATACATGCATGTATTAATATCATCACTTAAACCGTATAATTTTTTTGGAATACCTACTCTTGCCTGTAAATTAAAAACATCCTGACATACCTCTGATATACCTGGCAATAAAGCTGTTCCCCCTGTTATAACAATGCCACCGTCAATCTTATCAATTACGCCCTGTTCAATTAAATCTTCACGTATTAGATGAAACATTTCTTCAACTCTCGGCCTTATTATATGAACCATATTTTCTCTGGCAGTCATAAACGGCTTCCTGCCTCCGACAGCAGGCACTTGAAATTTTTCATCTTTTTTTACATATTCAAAATGACTAACACCATATGATAATTTTAAATTTTCTGCAGTTGCAAGGGGTACTTTTAAACCTGCTGCTATATCATTTGTTATTAAATAGCCTCCCAATGGATAAATATAATTATAATAAGGAGCACCCTGATAATATACACAAACCTTTGAAGTTTCTGCACCAATATCTATCATTAATACACCAATCTCTTTTTCATCATCCTCAAGTACAGCACGAGCACATGCTAAATTTTGTAATACAATATCATAAATTTCTATACCTGTTCTATTTAGACATTTAACTATATTTTGTATAGTTGTTATAGGTATTGTCAAAATATGAATCTGGCATTCCAGTCTTGTACCAACCATTCCTATAGGGTATTTAACATTTCTCTGATGGTCAACAATGAATCCTTGTGGAATTATATGGAGCATTTCTCTATCCATAGGTATAGCAACTGCCCTGGCAGCTTCAATCACTCGTGCAATATCATTTTCTTTTATTTCCTTATCAGGTCCTGAAATTGCTACAACACCTTTAGAATTTATTGATTCAATATTAGTTCCGGATATTCCTACAAAAACACCATTTACTTCTCTTCCTGCTTGTATTTCTGCATCTTCGATAGCCTGATTTACAGCATTCACAATTGATTCTATATTAACAACTACACCGCTTCTAATGCCGCCTTTTGACTCTGCCTGGCCGACACCTAAAATATTTATATTATTTGATTCATCTATTTCAGATATTACAACAACTATTTTTTTTGATCCGATATCTAAACTTACTATTAAATCATCATTTTTATATTTCAATTCATTCTCCCGGGATTATCTACAATAAAACAAATCCATTTTTATTATATATAAGATCAACATCAAAATAACCTTTCTCGCTTAAATACAAGATGCACGATAACCCCTTCTTTATAGAATCGACATTTATTGAATTTTTTAAATGAATTCTTTGATTAAATGTTCTAAACATTAAACTATAATTTAAATTACTGTTTGTTACTTCACAGCTTATTTGAGAAATACTATTATATATCTTAATATTATCTTTTTTTAATTTATATAAAACATTCAATAAATCACTATATTTAATATCAATTATAATACCATTTTTAAAAAAATCAGAACTATTAATCAATATTAATGGTAAATCATTATTTTTATTATTTACTTCCTGAAAAATCACACGATTAATATCTAATAAAAAAATTTTACCTTCTTTCCCGACTATTCTTGCTATTGGCTGTCTAACTATTAATTTTATAATAAGAGTATTAGGATATTTTTTCTTTATTTCAAATTCTTTTAAATAATATAATATTGATAATTTTTCATTCATTTTTCTTATATTATATTTCCATATTGGTTTTGCAGGATATATATTTAAATATCTTATAATCTTGTTATTATCAATAACAAAATCTTTATATATTTCCACACTTTTAACCTTAAAAAAAGAATTACCTAAAGTAAAAAATAAAAATATTAAAAATATTGAAATAAAAATAAATATAATAAAAAATACTTTTAATTTTTTCATATTTGATAATCTAATTCCTTTTTTGATTTATTTGATATATTTAACAATATACCAATAGCAAAAGAAAACATTACCAATGATGTTCCACCGGCACTTACAAAAGGCAGGGTAATACCAGTTGCAGGAAATATTCCAACAACAACACCGATATTTACCATAGCCTGTATGAAAATTAATGATGTAATACCTGATGCCATTAAAAATGAGTTTTTATTATTTGCTCTTTTTGCAATATTAAAACCAATAAATGCAAAAACGGTATACAGGATTAAAATAATAATTGCAACAAATGCCCCTCCCTCTTCTGCTATTATTGCATAAATATAATCATTATGCGCTTCCGGAAGAGCAAAATTTTTCTGGATTGATTCACCGATTCCTTTTCCAAACCATTTACCTAAAGCAAAGCATTTCATAGACTGTAAGTAGTGCCATCCTGATCCTAAAGGATCTTCCCATGGATTTATAAATGCAAAAAGTCTCATTAATCTATAAGGAGCAATAAAAATCATAAGTATGGCACTTGCAACACCTAATAACATTAGCATTATCAATGTTAAAATTCTTATTCCTGCTAAATAAAACATAAAAAGTATTACCATAACAATTAAAAAAGTTGTTGAAAAATCATTCTCAATAAATATTAAAAAACATAAAAACCCTGCCAATACAAGAGGCGGCAGTATTCCCTTATAAAAATCCTTTATTAAATCCTGCTTGTTTGCCAAAACAGAGCTTAAATAAAAAATTAATGTTAGTTTAGCTATCTCTGATGGTTGAAACTGAAATTTATCAATAACTATCCATCTTCTGGCACCGCCGACTTCTTTTCCTATACCGGGTATTATAGTTATTACCAATAATAAAATAGTAATTAAAATAATATATTTAATATATTGATGGTATACTTTATGATCTAAAAATACACCTATTATAAAAAATATTAATCCTATAAATAAATATATACCCTGTCTTATTATATAATAATAAGGATTATTGTAATATTTAATTCCTGAAGGCTGACTTGCACTGTATAAAAAGCCAAATCCAATACCAATTAAAAGTATAACAGATGCTAAAAGAGTTATTTCAATAGTTGGCCTGTTTGTTTTTATTTCCATAATTTACTCAAATTTTACCTTAATTTTAATGATCCTAATGCAATAACAGCTAAAATACCGCCTATTATCCAAAATCTTGCTATTACTTTTGATTCCTTCCAGCCTTTAAGTTCAAAATGATGATGGAGTGGCGCCATTAAAAAAATGCGTTTTTTTGTTAGTTTATAATAAAATACCTGTATTACAACACTTAATGCTTCAGCAACAAATACACCGCCAATGATAGCAAGTAATAACTCTTGTTTAATCATTAAAGCTAAAGTACCAATAATACCTCCAAATGCAATAGAACCCGTATCTCCCATAAAAATTTGAGCTGGATAGGAGTTAAACCATAAAAAACCGCATAATCCGCCTATAAAAGCAAAACAATATACTAATAATTCTCCTGATAAAGGCAGAAAATCAAGATAAAGGTATTTTGCAAATTTTTCATGTCCCAACAAATAACATAAAATACCTACAGTAGTAACAACAGCAATTAATAATCCGCTTGCCAATCCGTCAAGGCCATCTGTAATGTTAACAGCATTAGAAAATGATACTATAATAAATATACCCAATAATATATATAGTAAAGATCCGATATTTAAAGTATAACCAAAAAATAAAAAATTATTTAATATTGTTAAATCAATTTTAAATTCTTTCAGAAAAGGAACTGTAATATATGCAATATCAACTCCCAATTTATAATGAATAATATAAATAGCAGTTGTTATCAATGCTGAAACAATAATCTGGGAAATAAGCTTAAACTTTGCATGAAGCCCATTGGATGTCTTTCTTGAAATTTTTAAATAGTCATCAATAAATCCTATTATTGCAAATGCAATAGTAGCAAAAAGAATTATCAATATATATAAATTATTAAAATTACCGCATATTAACATTGTTGTTAATATTGATATGATTACTAAAAAACCGCCCATTGTCGGAGTACCGATTTTAGAAGTATGTGATTTAGGACCATCCTCTCTTATTATTTGATTTGCTTTCCATTTTAAAAGTCTTTTTATAAAAAAAGGAAAAACAATTAAACATAACAAAAAACATATCATAAATGATATTACTGCTCTTACGGTTATATACCCAAAAATATTTAATGCAGTAAACCAGTTTGATAATTTATATAAGAAGTGATATAGCATTTCCCTCCCCCTTTAATAAAAATGCTACATAAATAATCAATATTTATTTTTTAAACAATTTTAACTATTTTATCAATCTTTTTTTAACAATAATACCTCAATATTTTTAATAGGAATAGGTTTTAATTTATTTTTTTCTATATATTCTACGATATTTAACGGACTAATTAATGTTGTTATTTCTATTTCTTTTCTTTTAATTTCCATTCTTATTTCTTCAATATCATTTTGCAAAAGATTTAATTCTTTTTTTGATTCCTTAATCTCTAAATTAAAAAATACGGCAACTAAAAAGATTATTGCAAGCATTAAAGTTGATATTATTACAATAATATTTGAATGATTCATAATTTTTGTACCACCCTTAATTTTGCCGATCTGCTTGAAGGATTATCATCTACCTCATCCTTTGATGGTTTTAAACATTTAGCTACCCAGGATATCTCTCTTTTTTTACCGCATGTACAAATCTGAACCTCATTTGGACAAATACAGTCTTTATATAAATAATTAAAAATATTCTTCACTATTCTATCCTCTAACGAATGAAAAGTAATTACTCCGAGTCTGCCGTTTTTTTTTAATACAGACATAACAGACGGTAAACCTTCCTTAATATTTTCAAATTCTCTATTTGCATAAATACGTAATGCTTGAAAACATTTTGTAGCCGGATGAATTTTTTTATTATGAAATTTTTTAGGTATTGCATTATATATAATATCAGCTAATTCATCAGAATACTTTATATCTTTTTTGTTTCTATATTCAACTATTTTACTAACAATCCTTTTAGAAAATCTTTCTTCACCATATTTAAAAAAAATTTCTATTAAATCTTTTTCAGAATACTGATTAACAATTTCTTTTACATCAATTGATTCATTATCTAACATCATATTTAAAAATTCTTTTTTAGAAAAACTAAAACCCTTTTGGCTTTTTTTATAATGATATGTGGAAATACCAAGATCTATTAATGCAGAATCAAAAAATTTATTATCTAAATTTATAGAATTTATATTTTTAAAATTAATGTTTTTTAAAACTATTCTATCCCGAAAGTTTGACAAACGATTTCCTGCAATATTTAAAATCTCATTATCCCTGTCTAAACCATAGATTTTAATACCAGGAAATCGTGTCAATATACTTTCGGAATGTCCACCTTCACCGATTGTACAATCAAGGAAATATTGATCCCCTTCATTAATTAAATAACTGACTACTTCCTTAATCATAACAGACTTGTGAACATAATTCAAAATTCCCCCCCCAGGAAATAGATGAATTAAAAAATAAAACTAAAAAAATTATACATTCTTACTAATTTCTTCAAAAATATCTATACCGCTATCCGATGCCTTTTGATCTTCAATATTATAAGTTTCTACATCCCATAATTCTATAATTGTACTCATACCTAAAAACACACAATCTTTTTTTAATTTGGCATAATCTCTTAAAGACTGCGGTATTGCAATCCTGCCGTTTTTATCAATTGTTAATTCTCTTGCAGGAGAAATAAATCTTCTGTATAGCCATCTTGTCTTTTCATTATATAAGCTTAATTTTTCACGTAAATCATTAACAGTTTTTTCCCATGATTCCGGTGAAAAAATAACAAGACTTTTATCATTTCCCATACCTTTTGTAATCCAAACAGTATCACCAACTAAAACAGATCTTAATTTTGCCGGAAAAGCAATCCTGCCTTTTTCATCCAGAGTATTATAATATTCGCCAGAAAAATAACTGTCCATTTATACCACTTTTTAACACTTATTTCCACTACAAATATATTACATTTTTTATGTATTTGTCAAATAAATTATTAAAAAAATTGTAAAAAAATTAAATTTTTTAATAAAATTCAACTAAATTAATAAAAATATACATATATATATCAAAAATTTTAAATAATTTAATAATAATAAATAAAAATGTGGGTTGAAGTGAATTTTAGTGGTATAAAAATAAGATTAGATTATCTTGCATTTCGGGTTAATCTAAACCCATCACTATTACTGCATTTATCAGGCTCCGATCTGCCTCTTATATAAATATACAATCCAAATGGAATATCAGCAAAACTGCCGCCTCTAATAACACGTTTAGTGCCAATATCAGGGCCTTTTGGATCATATTTATCATTATCATTATAATAATTATTGCTATACCAATCCCAGCACCATTCCCATACATTACCTGTCATATCATACAGTCCCAATTCATTAGGTTTTTTAATACCAACAGGATGAACTGTATTCCTGGCATTATCATAATACCAGGCTACATCTTCAAGATTATTACCGCCGCTGTATTCATAATTATTCGTTTTTTTCCCTCCATGTGCTGCGTATTCCCATTCTGCTTCTGTCGGCAGTCGATATCCGTTTTTAGTAAAATCACATTTTATATTATCACTATTAATATTATAAACAGATTCAAATCCTTCTTTTATACTTAACCAATTGCAAAAATTAATAGCATCATACCAGCTTATACAAACAACAGGCATATTATCATCTATTTTAAAAAAAGGATTTTTCCAATTAAATTTAGGATCTGTTTTCCAATTAATTCCATTAAATGCAGATGCTTTTTTATTTAATTCCGCTGTAGTTTTATATCCTGTTTCATCAATAAATTTTTTAAATAAATATACGGTAACAGGATATTTAGCAATATAAAAATCACTGATAATAACAGTGTGCAGGGGAGAATCATTATTATTCTTTTCATTTCCCATTTTAAATTCCCCGCCTCTAACATAAACCATATCTGTATATTTTAAATAATTATATTTTTCAATTATTTTTTTTTTAAAAAAATCTTTTTGATTTAAATTAAATTTATAGATAATATTTTTTTTTAATTCTTTTAATATTAATTCTGCAACATTAAAAACATTTAAACCTAGATTACATTTTATTTTATTATACATATATTTTTCATCAGTTATAATATCAAATATTATAACATTTATATATATTTCCTGATTATTTATATAGTATTCTCCAAAAATAAATGAATCTCCATTATTTTCAAGAGCCAATTTTTTTAGTTTATTTTCATTATAAGACTTTATATATTTAAATTCATAATCTATTTTTTTTAAATCTATTAATTTACAATCTCTATTATTTATTAATTTGCTTTTAATTGCATCTCTAATAATATCAGATATATAATCATACTTTTTATTTTTACTTTGATTTACTATAGGATAAATAATTATATTTCTATTAATAAAATCATTTGAGTATAAAAATAAATTTTGCAGTAAGATTAAAATTAAGATTATATTTATTTTCAAAATATACACCTAAAATAATTTCACTTTTTATATAAAAATAAGTTGTCTAAAAAGTATATAAAAAACCGCAGAGGATGCAGAAATCACAGAAAATATTTTATAATATATAATTTAAATTACAAAATTTAAAACATATATACTAATATTTCTGTATACTCTGCATTCTCAGCGGCAGATTTTATGTTTTTTAAACAATCTCAATAGATAACTCTATAATTAAAAAATATAATATATTATTTTATTCAATAATTGTTACGGCCGTATCAACCAGCTGTAATTTATTTTTAATTATATCATTTTCTACCGTACCTTCCATACCAACAGATATAGTATAAATCATATCGAGTTTCTTTCTTTTCTCAAAATCAATACTTGTATAATTTCTTTGAAGATAATTTATATATGTATCCCCGTCATCAGTATAAGGCTCCCCGTTAAAAGGATATTTATTTTCTATCATCTCTGACCAATAATTATGATAATCCTCAGGCAGACTTTTTTCAGGTAGAGTGCTTCTTATAACCGTAAAAAAATTATCGTCATTCTTATCTTCCCAGAATGTTGCTCCCGTTATATCCCATACAACTTTTTCTTTATCCCTATAATAAAGCATTTTTATCACCATAAAACTTTCATCAGTTATATTAAATAAATCATCGTTATAAGAAACATTAAATCTAGTGCTGTTTAATGTTAATTGATTTCCGGAATATGAAAACTTATAATTTTTTAAAGCACTGGGAAGATATTTTTCATTTTTAAAAAATTCATCCCATTGTTTAAATGTTCCATTATAAGAATAAAAAATATAATTAATATATTCGAGTGTATCTATCAAATAATCAGAATCAATATCATGTACATCTTCAATTTGTATAATACCGCATCTTCCCTCAGGTGTAGGCAATGAAAAACTCAAAATTTTAGAATTTCCAAACTCCAACAGCCATTTTTCAACTATCCATTTCCTACCATATCTGTCCTCATGAACATACCTCTCACATGCATCTCCGAGGGATAATATCCTTATACTTTTATTACCGAAATTTCTTGTTAACGGATAACCTTTCAAAAATGAATCCATGAAGTATTTGGAGTCATCACAAATATTTTTTAATGCAACATCATCAGGCCTTTTATAATTATAAACCAGCAGGTTAGCCATTGCACCATAACTTAATATCCCGTTATTCTCTAATTGTGATTCTTTTATTTCTTTTGGTCTATAAATACTCCATATTCCATCATCCTCATTTTCAGCCGCTATCTCAGGAAAATATATAGAATATTTTCTATGAAAAAGATTATATGAACCTTCTCCGTTTGGAAACATAGTATCTTTGTATTTTTCTATAAATTTATTAATCATTGATAAACTAAAATCATATTCAATTTTTACTAATTCTTTTCTTAATTCTTTATAACCCATTGGCAATTTTACTTCTTTATCATACTTTTCAGGTCCGTATTTTTTACTTGTAATTAATAAATTATATTGATGAAATTTGTGATATCTTGCAGTATTATCCTTTGCATTCAATACTTCCGATATTGGTAATGCATAATTTAAATTTTCATCCTCACTCTTTCTTAATACTATGCCTATTATATCTCCCTTTTCATTTAATAACGGACCGCCGCTGTTCCCCGGTGAAGCTGCTGCCGAAAATCTTAAATAGTCCCATTCTCCTTCTTCCGTTTCCTTTGTCTCTGAGTTTAATAAACCATTCCTTATTACTATTCCCTCTCCAAACGCATTCCCAACTGCAAATACCGTTGAGTTAAGACTATAACTTTTATTAATATTCAT
>Ga0209164_1000469_pt1 | contig 95190 bp, 73 predicted proteins | sample MTBNYHSulfiMetaG_FD_187458 | JGI IMG/M metagenome (GOLD analysis project Ga0209164, IMG submission 187458) | Enrichment culture microbial communities from rom New York Harbor, USA that are MTBE-degrading - MTBE-NYH (New York Harbor Sulfidogenic)... | ecosystem: Environmental > Aquatic > Marine >... | reverse complement strand
GGATTAATGTTGTTTTACCCGAATCCAATCACCAAAAATCAATTTTAATGCAAATGGATGATGAACAGTCCGAATTGTACAGAATTATACTAAAATATTTTTAGGGTGCTGCATTGCGGAAAACAGGAAAAAGCCGGATTTATTCAACCCGGCTTTCCATTAACAATTAACCATCTACATAAAGGATTACTTGAGGAGCATCATCTTCTTTGTTGCTCTGAAACTACCTGCTTCTAATGAATACATATATACACCACTTGCTAATTCAGAAGCGTTGAATTTAACTTCATAAGAGCCGGCATTCATTTCTTTATTAATTAAAGTAGCAACTTGCTGACCGAGAATATTATAGATTTTCAAAGTTACTATATCTGTAACAGGCACTTTGAATTTAATAGTTGTCGACGGGTTAAAAGGATTCGGATAATTTTGTGAGAGCTCGAAATTCTTAGCTAACTCATCAAGGTCACGAACAGAAGTAGTCCAACCTGCTGGTTTATCTTCAAATTGGTCGGATTTATCTTCTTGATTTGTCCATGTATCCGTCGGAGCACTGTATGGTGTTACAAATGCTCTTGCACCGTTCATTTCATTATATCTAACCCTATAAGCAAAATCACCGAAACCTGAAGGTTCGGAAGTCCAACTGTTTTCGCTCATATCCTTAAATGCATATCTGTATTCGAAAGCATTAAAAGCCGGTCCAACAACCGTTAATGTACCTGTATAGATACCATCTGCATCGGGATCTGTAAGCTGTAATACTTTCATTGTATCAGAATCTGCCCAGTTCATTACTCTTGTATAGGCGGGTTGTTCGTTGATCCAATACAATTCATCTTCTGCAGGATCAAACGGAACTGCAGTTTGACCTGGATCCATTGCCGGTCCCATATCAACACTAAAAGTAATTTCAACGGTTACACCTTCGGGTATAACCCAATCCGGATGGACATCATCATAATAAACATCTCCAGCTTCCTGGGTTTCACTTCCTGCAAATGCAACATCCCTGTTCCCGCCGCCTTGGCTAAGTGGTCTTTCATAACCATCGGTCCAAATGTCGTCCTCATCGGCTTTGTTAACAAAGAATTTATAGAATTGATTCGATCCTATTTCTGCATTGACAAACGGAATATTTAATTGCCATAGATTAGGATCCAAGAAATCCTGGTTCATTCTTGAAATATCCGGATTACTTGTACTCCATCCGTTAAAGCTTCCGCGAAGTTCGAGTGAGTCTACAATCGGATCATAAATACCAAGTTCTTCCATAACAGTAAGATCAACCGAGAAGAAAATATTACCGTCACCAAGTTCAACGTTAGGATCAGTATTTTCCCAGAATCTTCTTACCTCAGTATCTGAATCAACAACACCGAAAATTCTGTTGCCGTTGTTAGCGACATCATCCCCTTCGAGACCTTCTTCCCAAGAACCGGAGCCAACATCGCTTGCACTACGTATAAATTTGTAGTAAAGAACTTCACCTGATGTAAGGGTTTCAACTGTAGCAGTATATACAGAATCACCGTCATCATCGGTCATTGCAACAGCATTATCACCCCAATCGGTAAAGTTACCGGCAACATACACATTTGTAACACCAGGGGTTACTAAACCCTGTCTAATTGGAAGTTGCATGTCAACTTGGAACTCGATTGTAGTAGCAACACCTGTGTATTCACCTAATTTGTTGAAGAAAAATGGTCCGACAGTTCCTTCTTCTGCTACAACAACATTTCTGTCGCCGTCAAAGTAACCCTCTTCCCAGGTACCGCCTCCGCCGCTATGATAAAATTTATAATTATAGCTATCCGGAGCTAACGATAAAGTAACTTCATAAACTCCATCGCCGTCACCGTCTTCCATTGCAGTTTCTCCCCAATCGTTCATTGCTCCTCTAAGGGCAACTGCGTCGGTTGTGGCGTCAAAATTTCCTTTACCCATTTCGACATTCATATCAACTTTGAATGTAACGTCTACTTGGGCAAAAGTTGAAGTGCCGATTAATAACAGTAAGACACTTCCAAGTGTTAACAGTTTTTTCATTATAATACCTCCCATTTGTTGGTGAAAATTAATTTAGACAATCCATAAATAGTAATTTTATAATATACATTTAAAAACCTAATGTTATTCCGAATGAGTGAACATTCTCTAAATATTCAAATTGTTGATAAGCATAATCAACGGAAAATCTGAAAAATTCTAAACCGGAATATTTAAGACCGAATCCGAGCGTAAGTCCTTCACGATTTTCATCTAAGAACAAAGCTTTATAACCACCTCTCAGAAAAACCATCTCGTCAAACAGGGCAATTTCTCCCCCGATATTAACCCACTGATTATTGTCGTTAGGATGAGTAGCATCAATTGCAAGTGTAAACCTATAATCATCAGACAAATAAAAATCTTTCGATATACCAATTTGCAGCCTTAATGGTAAATCGAATGATTCTGTTCCCAGGTAAGCATCAACTGTTTCGTTATTACCTGTACTTTGCGGATCCGAATCATACCTTACAAGTAAGTCATCGCCTTCCATCTGCATCTTTGTACCGTAATTCGAGATGCTGCTCGCTAGAACGACACCAAAAAACGGAGTCTTGAATTTAGTCCCTATGTCGAAAGCAAAACCTGAAGCACTTGAGTTAAATATATCTTCCCGTATATATTTAACGGTTGCACCAATTGCAAAATCATCTGTAATGTTACGAGCATAGGATAACCCGAAAGCATAACTACCGGCACTAAAAATTTCACCTGTACCGTCAGGCGCAAACTCAGTAGTTACTTCCATCTCTCCGTAATCTAACGCAGTAATACTAACACCAATAGAACCGGCCTCTCCAAGAGGAACCACCAAGCCAAAGAAGTTAAGGTTTATATCGGCAAATAACTTAGTATAAGTAAATGAGGTTTGATACTCATTAACACTAGCAATACCCGACGGATTCCAGTATAAAGAAGTAGCATCATTAGCAACAGCACTGTATGCCCCTCCCATTGCGTTAGCCCTAGACCCTATCCCGATACTTAGAAACTTAGCCGCGGTTGTTCCTGTTTTTGAAACACCCTGAGCTAAATTAATCGAGCTTATTAGGGATAAGCCTATAATCAAAATTAATTTTATTTTCTTTCTAAACACTGTTAACTCCTAAAAAGTTTTTTAGAGTTTTCAATTATTTAATGATTGCAAACTTCCCTATTTTTTCTCCAATTCCCGGTGCATCAACGTGAAAGACATACACACCATAAGAAATAGTCAAATTATCCCTAGACAGCATATCCCATTCGGCTGTTCCGTTATTAAGGGGTTCGTCATGTTCAATTGTCTTTACAAGTTCTCCGCTGACGGTAAATATCCTTATAGTACATTGTGCCGGAAGATGAATAAAATGTATTGAACGAGGACCCCTGCCGGAAGTAAAAGGATTCTTCGGTTCCCATCTTGCCGAAGCAACATAAGGATTCGGGACAACTTTAATTTTATCGAGGTCTTTTTTAGCCTGGTCTTTATCGACAGTGGCTGCCTTAGCAACAAATTCAAAACGATCACTTTCTAAGAAAGGTTTTCTTAATACAATTGTTGCTGTGTCCCCTCCTGCAGGTATTCTATATCCTTCAAAATTTTCTGCACCACTTGGGAAATAGAACCACCATGTGAAAATATCTTTATCCAAAACATCTTTTTCGACAAAAACAATTCTATCTCTGTTTGCACCTCGAACCGATAACTTGCCTTCACCGTCTGTAACATCAACTTCAATAAAACCAAAATCGATGTGTTTATTTTCGCTTATGTTGAAGACTTTGAAGTTAACATCCTTGGCAGGAAATGTATTATTGCCAATTCTAATTTCAGAAGAACGTCCGAAACCGACATTGTCATCAAATTCGATTCTATAATCATTTGGTTTCTCTGTTCCGCGTATTTGTCCGGCGGTTAATTTTTCAAATACGAAATCCGGGAGTGTCTCGTCACTCCATCCGGAAAGTTCGTTATTCTTCGCTACTCTTACTTCGTTAAACAAAGAGATACGAAAACCTTCAGTAATTGGTTGTTCATAATCTGAAGAAAGATTTTTACTTTTATCAATTAGTACCGTGCCATCAGTTAGGTTAGTTAATGTAAAGTTCTTTGTTGTTAAGGTATCGGAAGCAGTAGGTGATTTAGCTTGTTTAACCGTATCTTCAAATGTAACCGAGTATTTATGCCCTTCTTTAATGAGAAACATATCAATAATTTCAAAACCGATTTTACCTGTGGTAGTACCCTCAACAAGTTCAACTTCGCTTATACTAGCCGGTACAAATCCGGCAACGGGAGCTTCTGGTTTAACAACGGCAACATTTGAACTTCCTTGGACTGTTCCGTCAGCCCGAACAGTGATACTAAACGGAGATTCTGCCGGAATAATATCTCCTTCCGGGAACCCTCTGTCAAATGAAACTACTGCATAGTAATATGTAAACCCGTTAACCACTGTTGAGTCGACAAATGAATGTCTTAAACCGCTGTCGTCGCCAATGTAATAGTGTACACCGTCAATTCCTACCGGATCAAAACCGTTTATTCCATTATCAAGATCAAAGATGACTAACGGAGTTTTGAATTGCGGAGTACCGAAACCGCTGGTAATATTTTCAATATCCTGGAAAGCGGGGTCTGTCGATCTGTAAATTCTGTATCCTTCAAAATCGTATCCATCTCCACCGATTCCGTCTATATAACTATCAAAAGAAGATTCGGCAACATCATCCCAGTATAAAGTAACTTTATTATCACCGGCAATGGCAGTAACAGTTGGAGTTAGCGGAGCCTGTGCAAATTGATAATCATTATTATATGTTTCCTGGGCTCTTACACGCTTCCTCAGAATTTCTTGTTTTCTTAACTCTCCGTTAGGATCAGGAAGAGGTGCATTTCCAAGTAAAACAACAATTGCAAATGGTTCTCTTTCGCCGGCTCTAAGCGGGAAAAAGCTTGATGAAACAAATAGATCGTATTCTCCAATAACAACAGGGAAAGGTTCGAAAAACTTACCTGGTATCATAAAGTCAAACCACATTGTTGCATCGCTGTTAATATTGAGAGCACCGGCAGCTATTTTTTGAGCATTTGTAATACCTATCTGGTCGGTTTCCGAAACATCCGTAACATCTACATTAGGTTCACCGGGTAAACCGAAACGTGCACCTGAAGTCGGCTTTCCATCACCTTCGCCGTAATCACCCGTATTAGGAATACCGTCAACACCGACGTCATCCGTTAAAATGTTCCAATCATAATCATTATCAAGTCCGTCATCTCTATCTTCATCAATCATAACGTCAATTCCTTCATCAATGCCTTCATCAATTACACCGTCTCCGTTGTTATCTATCCCGTCGGCATGTTTCATTCCCAACGTGGATTGAACAACATTATACAAAATTATTTTGTCGTTAACGCGATATCTGAAGTATGGGGCGTCTTGGGCTGCCTGGTCAATCATTGCCTGAGTAATTGTTGGACTTCCTTCCTCACCGTCACCATTGTTATCAATATTATCTTTAAATGGTAGACCTATATCATCCTCTTCAACCATAATAAGATGAACAATACCGTTCTGAAAATCATCCGGCGGCGGCCATAATTTCCATTTATTTCCCGCAGCAAATTGAACCATTTCGGCAGTAACAACAGGGCTATTTGGCTCAACTTGAAAAGGTCTTGCACGCGTAGCAATCCATTGCGGATCGACAGGTTGTGCAATTCCATCTGCATAAGTTACTCCCACTTGAACACCAAAAGGGATGTGAGTCTGGTTTTCATCTATCAAACCATTTCCATTATCATCAATACCATTATCGGGAATTTCACCTTCAAGCATTTCAGCCGTTATTCTCGGTCCTCTTTCCGGACTGTCTCCATCATTATCAATTCTGTCAATTGAGTTACCAGGTGTTTCAAGGAAAGAGACGGCAACAATGCCAACCGGGTCATTACCAAAAAGCGGGGCTCTATGATCTTGATCTCTTGCCCATAAAATATCTTCCAATAAATCAAATTCGGAAATATCATCTTGAGAGTCACCATCACCGCCGACAAAGTCTGCAAACCAAATAGTTACACCAACTTTGTTAATGTCTTCCGTACCATCGTTAATAATTGTGTGAATATGGAACATTGCATCCTGTACAAGAACTTGTGTCCAAGTTAATATTCTTACATCGAGTAATATTCCCAATCCCTTTCTTGTTCTATCGGTTGAATCAGGATAATAATTTGCATACCTGGAGTATCTATCATCCGAGGCACGATAAAACATTTCCATATCAGCTTGGAATTTATCTTTGCCGAAATAACCGTTCCATTTACCTACCCATCCGGGATCGGTTTCATCTCTCATTCTATCAGGCCAAGTCATCGGCCATGTTTCAGGCTTCTCGCTATTAGCAATTTCCTGAACGGTTGACCCGTAGAAACCCGGGACAGGTTCAAAGTTCCAGCTTTGACCTTGAGGTGATTGACGGTAGTTCATCACATTAATTATTCTTTGAGTTTGACCGGCTTCGTCAACTACTTCACCGCCAACAAATATTCCTGTTAAAGCGAGATATACTTTACCGGTATTTTTAGGCCATTCGTAAGGTGTTTGTTCACTTATCGGAAATTCTCCACCATACCTGCCGCTTTGCCCGTGGTTGAAAATACTGGCTCGAATACGGTTACCTTCCATCTGACCTTTCGCTCTGTATCTCGGATCACCTCTGTGTTTGGTTGGCACATGCTGTGCAACACTAAGAGTAGCTAAAAGCATTGCAATTAGAATTGCTAAAATAATTTTTGATCTGGTAAACATTTAATTGTACCTCCCGATTTCAAAATTTTTCTTTCTAAAACTGAAACTCAAAACCAAACTGAACCAACCTTGGCGGACCATAATGCCACGGATAATTTAAGTATTCGTCAACCGTGTTTGGTCTAGCGGGGTCTTCGCCAATATTTTGTCCTTCAGTTGTAAAATCAGCTTTCCCAGTGTCACCGAATACATTTACAACAATCTTATTATCCAATAGATTAAATACATTTACAAATGCAGTAAGACTATACCCAAACAAATCAAATACTTTATGTGCTCTGAAATCGACATTAAACTGAAGCGGTCGTCTTCTACTGTTGGTTTGTAAACCTGATGAGATTCCACGGTCTGATGTATACTGCGTAATTGCCGGTGTATAAGGAAGACCCGTGCCGTACCTGGCAAGAGCACTAATACCCCAATCAGCTTCGCCAACATAAATATTCAAATTAGCCAAATGTCTTTGATCCCAATCAAGGGGAATAAGATACAACCTTGGTTCTTGATTGTTAATCAACGTGTTAAAAAGATCGTCCGGTCGCGAGTTTGTTCCTTCGGCAACTTGATATGTATAATTGACATCTATCGAATAATTATCGGAATATCGTTTTTTAAGATTAAGTGTCACACCTCGAACATTGGAGTAATCTTTGTTTGTATAAATAGAATATGTTACATTATTTCGTGTGGCTTGTAGCGGACCGGCGGTAATCCAGTTTCTTATATCTCTATAAAAAGCGGTAACATCAATATAGAAGTTTTCCATAAACTCTTGTTTAAATCCTAACTCATACATAATAGTTTTTTGAGCTTCCAAATCGGGGTTGCCGTAAGGACCATAAGCCGAACCCGTTTCGGGAACAAGATACTGACCGCTTTGAAATAAAAATTGGAAAGTAGGAATCTGTAAAAAATGTCCGTATGAAAATCTTAATACACCCGTAGGGCTTATAGGATACGCAATTCCAAAACGAGGACTTAATTGCCATTTTGGTTGAGCATCTTTATAATAGAATGGAAGCCTCTCTTCATAAGTTAAGTCTTCCATCTCTCGTCTTAATGGAACGTTAGGATTCGGATCAGTGGGGTCGACTAATACTTGTCCGCGTGAATCAAAATAATCAAATCTAAGACCTAAATTTATAATTACATCATCATATTCAATTTTATCTTGAATAAAAGCAGCTAATTCAAACGGATCAGAATTATATTTTGTGCGATTCGGAGTATTGATGTCGGGAATCGCAGGTTCAAATGGTTCAACGGGAATTCCGTTGATTCGTTTTGGTTCTAAATAAAAGTCATCAAATTTAAGATCATGAATCCGTGTTTCGGCACCAAACTTGACTAAATGCCTGCTTGTTAATTGAGTAGTAAAATCAAATTTTGCGAGATACGTATTTGTTTCTCTGAAGAATCTATGCAGGTTGGTACCCTTAGTCCTGAAAGAATAACCGATTGTATTAAGTGAGTCCGGGTGCAAATATCTGGGGTCAAAAGGATCATCGTACAAATATTCTTCAAAATCCTTGAAGAAATATGAAAGACGTAAATTATAAAATGCTGTTGATGACAAAGTATGTGTAAATGAAAAAGTAGTATTGTAAGCTTCGGCAAACTTGTTAACATTCCCATCAGGAGCCCACTTAAAAGAGTGGTCGTAATCTTGGAATTGTTCTTTGGAATAAAGAACTTCCAGATTAAATTTGAGTGCTGTGGAAGCATACCAACTTAAATTAGATTGTCCGATCCACCTTTTACTCCAGTTCATAGGAACTATTTCATCATTACCTGGAGAACCGTCGGTATTATATCTTCTTTCTCCGTAAAGATAACCGTCATCGTAAACATATCTTCCGTTTATAAAAAATCTTAACGAATTTCCGATAATAGGAACCGGACCACTTAAACTTCCTTGAATATTATAATTTGCAAAAGGATCAACATTATCAATATGTGAAAAGTGACTTGTAAAATTACTTATGTAATCGCTTGAATAAACTTTAATGTTTCCTTGATATTTCTGTTCTCCTTCTTTTGTAACGGTATTTACAATCCCGGAGAGAGCCTGTCCGTATTCTGCATTAAAAGTACCAGTTATAACTTGAAGTTCTTGAATACTGCTGTTGTCAATTTCAATACCCCTGCTATTATCAAAAGCGTCGGTAATAGACACACCATTCACCCAGTAAGCAATTTCGGTAGTACGTCCGCCGCGAATATGAAAACTACCGTCTGCTCCTGTAGTTACTCCGGCTTGAAGCTGCAGAACATCATTCAACTCAGCCACCGGCAGGTTTCTAATATCTGCGGCAGAAACCAAAGCCTGTGTAGCGGTAATATCTTTTTGAAGAGATTCTTTACCTTGAACAACAATTTCTCCAAGCTCAATGGATGATTCCAAAAGTTCAACATCCTGGCGTGTAGTAAGGTCTATAGAGATTTGCACTCCTTCGACAATTACGGTTTGATAACCAATGTATTGAAACTTAACCGAATAAACGCCCGGCGGGATATTTAGTATAGTATAATTACCGTTAATATCGGTTGCGGCACCGATATTTGTACCTTCCAGGGTAATATTAACAAATGGGAGCGGGTCACCTGTTGTTGCCTCGGTAACTAAACCAGTTAGCTTACCGGTTGTACTTGCCTGAATTGAAATAAGGGCATAAGCAAAAACAGCCAAGAGAATAAGGTAAATATTTTTTTTCATAAGTTGCTCCTAACTAACATTTAAACCTCAGTTTGGCTTATAATAAAATTAAATCGAGCTAAGCATTTCTATATTTAAGAGTCTAACTGCTTCGGTATCAATAAATACTTCAACTTGTTTATGTAATTTCTCAATATGCTGGAAAAGGAGTTCGGATTGGTTATTTTCTCTGTAAAAGTGAGAGACTTCATCTTTAATAGAATCAAAATCAAAAAGTTCTCTTTCTCTTTTACCGAGAATTTTGAATATGCCGTAATAATCGTCAAACTTATGGGGTCCGATTATTGCGCCAACTTGTGCATCCCAAAAAATTGATTGAAATATACCAAATTTATGAAAAGGTGCAAATCCAATTTCACCGTTATTGGCTGCCGTCCAAGTTCTTATTGAATATTGCTGGGCTAGTTTTCCGAAATCTTCACCGGCTTTTATTCTTTGAACTAACTGATCTGCAAATGACTTGTCTTTTACAATAATTTCCTGAACATTTATTTGATTATCAGTATAAAAGAAATCAATATTTTCATTATAGAATTTTTTTAATGCAGAATCACTGACAACTGTTTTTTGAGCAATATCATTTTTTTTGTATTTCAAATAAAGGTTGTTAATCATCTGAGTAAATTTGTCTTTAAACTCGTACTCTTTTTCATATTTATTACTCTCAGCGATTTCCAACATAATGTCTTGAACAATGAATCCTTCTGCGGCAATTTTTAGACTGTTTAGATCAGCTATTTTTTCTTTATGATAATTTGGAGTGTTGTTAATCTTTGTTAAAAGATCGGATACAAACATTTTTCGATTCCGGTACTGTGCACAGAGTTTGTTATCATATTTTAAATCGGCTTCCGACTGCAAATTTCTCTGATATAAAAAATCAAGGGCTTCTTTTAAACCGTCGTCATAAATTGAAAGCTCATCTTTATTATAGATACTTTCAAGAAACTTTCTTTCGGCAGGTTTTTTCTCTCTCAATTTAAGCATTCTTTCCATATGTGATTTCTTGTTGAGGAAGTCATATTCGGTAAGAATTGGGTTATACTCTTTGTCTTCAACTTTAATAATACTATAACCTTGCGAAGTATTAACAGGTTTTGAAATACCTCCGACAGGAAGAGCAAATGCAGTATCTTCAAAAACCGGGTCCATATCTCCCCATGAAAAATAACCTAGGTAACCCCCATTATTTTTAAGAGTAGAATCGGTAAATACTTGTCTTGCTAAAAGATTAAAATCTGCACCAGCTTGCAGAAGAGAATAAAGCTCATCGGCTTCTTCTTTAGTTTTTGCATAAAGGTGTCTTGCTTCAATTCTTTGATTGGCTTTAACAAAAGCTTCTCTTAAATCTGCTTCTGTTACTTTTATACCGGCATATGCTTCTTTATCCTTAAGGTATGCTAATAAAGCTTGTTTTCTAGCCCACTCTTTTTCTACTTTGTATTCTTCATTGTTATAGACCGAGCTGTTATCATCATATTCCTTTAATAATATTTCACTTACCATATTATTCAGAATTGCAATCCTTGCTCTAAGATTATCATTGATCCCGCTTACAACAATATAATCTGTATATCGTTTGATAAATTCATCGGATGTTATTTTGTGGCTGCCGACTTTTGCAAGCACTTCATCGCTTTGAGTCGAACAATTATTGAAGATTACGAGAAACAATATCATTAGCAGAGATATCAAAACATATCTTTTGGTTAAAACTTTATTTCTTTTTGCAACAGATAACATAGTATGTAATTTTATTATTGAATCGTTTGTTTATAATTCTATTTAAATAACAGAAAGAACATTAAGTCAAATTAGATATGGGAGTATAATTCAACAAAAATTAGACTTTTTTAGATATTTTTCCTACTACCCAAATTGAGTAATTGGAGTCATTTTTAGCAAATTTGCATTAGAAACCCACTCATTTGAGGTGGATAAAATAAATTCGCTTATTCTATATTCTTTCCTCAATTGTTTCACTCTGTTCGTGCAGCTTATGGTAGAGAAGAAATAATTTTTCATAAACACTTTCAACGGGAAGATTTAGCTTATCGGAAATTGCAGCCGGACTATTTCCTTCGGTTAAATATTTCAAAACGATAAAGTCATTTGTATCCGGCTCTTCATTGATCCGATTTGAGTTGTTGGATAATAAAAAGTTATAAATCTTCCTTGCTATAAATGAATTCATCTTCGACTTGTTGTTGTATACATCTTTAATTAAAGAAAGCATTTGAGCCGGAGGTGTTTTCTTTTCCAAATAACCGGAAGCGCCTGCCGCTAATGCTTCAAAAATATTTTCGCTCTCTGCATGAACTGTAAGGATAATTATTTTCTGTTTTGTTTTTAACTTTCTGAGTCTCTTAATTCCTTCAATACCAGATATTCCAGGTAAGTTAATATCCATCAAGACTATATCGGTTTCCAATTCGAAATAATTTTCCAGTAGATTTTCACAGCAAGAATAATCTGCAACACAGGTAAAATTATTAGTCTCCTTCAAAAACTCTTTTAATCCGTCCCGTATAGTATCATTATCTTCAACTATAGTTACATTTATCATTTTATCAATAATTTACTTAAAAAAAATTGCTCGGGTTTTATAGTAAGCTACGATTTTGATTAAAAGAATACTACTCTCCAAATGAAGGTATTTTGAGTAATTAGTTGAATAATCGGGAGTTTTATCTACCTAAATTGATGTGTAGATAAGAAATAATTTAGATAGGCGGAATATTAAACTAAACCTTCTTTAATAGCTTTAACAACCGCCTCGGATTGAGAATGAACATGCAGTTTTTTATAAATATTCCTAAAGTGGAAACGCACAGTTTCAATACTTATGTTAAGCGAATCTGCAATTGCTTTAATACTATGACCTTCTACCAACCCGCTTAGTACTTCTTTTTCTCTCGGTGTTAAAATGACGGATTTGTCTACATGCTGAACAGGATGAGAATTCTTCTGGAAAAAGTTAACTACTTTCCTTGCAATATGGGAGCTCATCGGCGCACCTCCTTCATAAGCTTCTTTTATAGCTTCCAATAATCTTGATGGAGGAGTTTTTTTAACTAAATAACCGCTTGCTCCGGCGTAAAGTGCATCAAATACTCTATCGTTCTCATCGTATATTGTCAGTACAAGTATTATACTTTCCGGGTAAATCTCTTTCACTTTTTTGATGCCTTCGATTCCGGACATACCGGGCAGGTTAATATCCATTAGGAGTATATCGAATTTAAGTTTGGTTATTTTCTGAAGCATGTCTTCACAATTAGAGAACGTAGCAGAACAATGATAATTATCCGTACCATCAATAAGTATTCTCAACCCCTCTCGAATCGTATCGTTATCTTCTACAATTACAATGTTTACCATAAAAGCTGTTTTTTAAAAGGAAAATTACTTGTTACTTGAATCTATCAATTTTTTGTGAAAAGTATTAGGAAATTCGGTTAGCCTATTCTTCCTCTAAATTCCAATCTTGTGCCTTTGTTAATTTCCGAATTGATTATCAATTCTCCGCCGATCTGCATTGCTCTATCAATCATGTTTTTTAGTCCGTTGCCTTTATAATGATTTTCGGAGTTGAATCCTTTTCCATTGTCGGATAAAATCATAACAAGGTTTTTCCCGTTAATATGTGCATCCAAAGTAATTTCGGTACAGTTACTATGATTAATACTATTATTCAGCCCTTCTTTAAAAATCAAAAAGAGATGCTGTCTGTGTTCCATTGATAGAGAAATTTTTTCGAGTGATTTTAGATTCTTCGAAGTAAATGAAATGTTTGTTAATGATAATAATTCCGAATATGTATCCTCCAATCTTAATATCAAGTCGTAAAGAGTATCCCGTTTAGGATTAACAAGCCATACAATATCACTCATTCTGTCAATTAATAGACGTGAATCTTCACTGATTCTTTTAAGATTTTTCTGAATACTTTGGTCTTCATCTTTAAGTTTTTTGGAAATTACTTCACTTAGTATTGATATCTCCGTTAAACTAGAGCCGATATTATCGTGAAGATCGGCAGCTAATTTTGTTCTAAGTCTTTCAAGAGCCAGCATTTGTCTAACTCTTGTAGTAATAAAATAAGTCACCAACCCTGTAATTGTTAAGATGAGCAAAGTTATGAACCATAAATTAGCCCAGAAAGGCGGAAGAACGGTAATATCGATAGATCTTCCTTGTTCATTCCAGATACCGTCGTTATTTGAGCCTTTTACTTTGAAAGTATATTCGCCGGCACCGATACTCGAATAAGTTACAAATCTTCTGTTCCCCGAAGGAATCCAATTTTTATCGTAACCTTCCAACATGTACATATACTGGTTTTTTTCCGGGATCGCATAATCAAGGGCAACAAATTCAAATGTCATTACATAAGAATCATAAGAAAGTTTTATGCTTTCGGTTTCTAGAATAGATTTCTGTAAAGGTGAATTTTCGGAAATAGGAACAGGTTTATTAAAAAGTTGAAAATCAGTAATATATACTTCGGGTATGTGCTGATTATCAATAAGATCGGAAGGGAAAAACGCGGTTAACCCGTTGATGCCCCCAAAGTACATTTTGCCGGAATTACTTTTGAATGCCGCACCCCAATAAAATTGATCGCTTTGCAGTCCGTCACTTTCGTTATAGTTACGGAATGAATTTTCAGAGGGATTGAATTTGGATAACCCGTTATTTGTACTTAACCAAATATTCCCCGATTCATCTCCTAAAATTGCATAAATAGCGTTATTCGGAAGACCGTCTCTTTCGGTAAAATGAGTGATCTTAATCTCTTCAGTATTTTTCTCAAAGTTCCGGGAAACTACTAATCCGTTTAACCCGCCGGATACCGTTCCGATCCATAAAATAATTTTATTTTTAGTGGAAGCAGGATCTTCATAAATAGATATAACCCTGTTATCACTTATGCTGTTCAACAAATTAACATCATTTTTGTATGTGGTAAACTTTATTTCATGGGAATTTTTTGAATTGATTTTTTTGTTATTGGAAATCCTATTTAATCCATCCCACGTTCCAATCCAAAGGTTATTTGCTTTATCTTCATAAATTGAATTCGATTGGATTCTGTTATCACTAATACTGTTAACAGCTTGGGGGTCATGTTTGAATCTTATAAACTTGTTTTCTTCTTTATTGTATACGCATAAACCTATTTCTGTCCCAACCCATAAGTTGCCGAAGGAATCTTCATAAATAGCTTGAATCGTATCGCTAGGTATAGAGTAACGGTTATTAGAGTTATAAGCAAAGTATTGAAATTCATCAACTTTATTTTTGTTACGTGCACTGAGTCTATTTAACCCACCGCCCCATGTGCCGAACCATAATGCATTCTCACTATCTTCGTAAATAGCCGATATACTATTGTTACTAATACTCCCCTTTATATTACTATCATTTTTATAATGAAAAAAATTGTTCGAGTTTCTATCAAGGCGATTTAATCCGCCTCCTAATGTGCCCACCCATAAAATTCCGTCACTGTCTTCAAATACGGCTCTTATCATGTTGCTGCTTAAGCTAAATGGAACTGACGGGTTATGTTGATGATGAACAAATCTTTTTCTAAATGGATTATATTTGTTGATCCCACCTCCAACGGTTCCAATCCAAATTAATCCTGCTCTGTCTTCGGTAACAAATCTTATAATATTACTGCTCAATCCTGTTAATTTCTGCGGATTATAAGCAATGTTATAAAAACTGTTTTCTTTCGAATCAAAAATGCTCAATCCACCTTCTGTTCCAATCCATAGAAGACCTTGTTGATCTTCATAGATTGAAGTTACGTTATTGTTAATCAACCGGTTTTCTTTATTCGGTTCAAAAGAAAACGAATCGAACAGCATATTTGAAAGATCAAGTTTGCTTAACCCTCTCCCGTATGTGCCGATCCAAATTGTACCTTGTTTATCTTTATGAAGAGACCAAATGAAATTACTACTTATGCTGTTAAACTTAGCGGGGCTAACTGAAAAGCGGGTAAATTTTCCGGAAGCGGAATTAAATTTGTTCAATCCACCGCCGTTAGTACCAATCCACAGAATTCCGTCATCATCTTCAATTATGTCACGAATACTATTATTGCTGATCGTATTTTCATCTGCAAAGCTATATTTATATTTAATGAAAGATTCATCCGAATAATTAAAAAGATTTAATCCGCCGTTATTAGTACCAACCCACAAATTACCACGACTGTCAACAAATATTTTTCTAACATCGTCTTGACTTATGCTTAGCGGATCATCCGGGTTATGTTTGTAACGAACAAAGATTTCCTTTTCTCTATCATATTTATTTAAACCGCCGTTACTTGTCCCAATCCACAAATTTTGATTTTTATCTTCACACAAAGTCCAAATAAAATTGTCCGATATAGAATTTGAATCTCTTTCATTATGTCTGAATATTGTAAAGTTGTAACCGTCATATTTATTTAATCCGTCCTCAGTACCAAACCACAAAAATCCTTTGCTGTCTTGCAGGATACAATGTATAGTTGCCTGCGAAAGCCCCATAGCGGGAGTTATATGTTCAAACTTGATTTCTTTTTCCTGGTTTGCATTAAAAGTAGCAGTTCCGCAAAGAAACATCAGGATGTAAATAAATGATTTTGATAAATAATTCGTATATGATCTCAGAATTCTTTTAAAAAGCAGAGAAATAATTTTGAAGTGATTTAAGTGGGTTTTATTATCAAAAATTAATCGCATAGAGATCAAATGTGAATTCTAATTCCTTAATAGAAATTGCAATTCCAAACTCGTTTATAATTCTTTCTTTGCATAAAAATACAGGAATTACCTTAAACGTTCCAATTAATAAATAAGAACTAATCATAACATAATTGCAACGTTAACTAAATATTTTCATTCCTTATAAAGCTCAAAAAATATTTATATTGTATAACATTATTTTCATTATTAATTAATCTATGACCGATCTCTTTACAAAAAAGAAAGCCGAAGATATAATCACCAGTATTTATTATACCGTAAAGGATGTGCTTCAAACTAACGAAATAGTTGAAAAAGATTATCACTATGAATTTTCTATCAAAGAAGAAAAAGAAACTGTAAAAGTTCTTGTTTACTTCGGTAAGAAAGGTGTAAAAAAAGTTATTCAAGGAAACCCATCGGAAAGTTTACGCTATTTGCTTGTTGATGAGATAAAACCGGAAGTAAATGAACCTAATGAATATATTGGCAGCGATGAAACCGGCAAAGGTGATATTTTCGGTCCGCTTGTTACTTGTGCGTTTCATATTGATGATAAATTACAAAAGAAATTAAAATCAATCGGTGTACGGGACAGTAAAGAATTAAGTGATGCACAGATAAACAAGATTGCAAGTGAACTAAAAAAAATCGCCAAAGATAATTTTGAGATTATCTCTATTCATCCGAAACGTTATAATGAACTATATGCAAGATTCAAAAACATAAATGAAATTCTCAATTGGTCTCACTCGAAAGCGATAGAAAATTTATTATCTCGGAAACCTGTTGAAAAAATAATTACCGATAAGTTTAGAAAGAAGGACTTAAAATTCTCTAAGCAATTCGATTATAATAGTTATGAAATAATACAAGAAACGAAAGCAGAAAAATATACTGCGGTTGCTGCCGCTTCCATACTTGCACGAAGCAAACAGCTTGAGTGGTTTTCTCAGCAAAGGAAAAACGGACTCGAATTAAAACGCGGAGCTTCTAAGGAAGTTAAAGAGATTATTCACAACCTTATTAAGAATTACGGTAAAGAATATTTAATAGATTTAGCTAAAATGCATTTCAAACCTATAAGCAATTTATAAATATTTACTAAACTTCTTTTTTATACCACCGATTATATTTATTATATTTGCGAAACTTTGTAGAAAGATTAGAGGAATTTATGAGCAAGAGAAACGGCGGAATTAAGAGAATTGGAATTTTAACAGGCGGAGGTGATTGCCCGGGTTTAAATGCTGTTATTAGAGGCGTTGCAAAACCTGCTCATGATCATGGTCTTAGTGTAATCGGTATACTTGACGGATTTGAAGGTTTAGTTGAAGGCAGAGCCAAAGAGCTTTATAATAAAGATGTATCTGGAATTTTAGCAAGAGGCGGTACTATACTCGGTTCTTCCAATAAAGGCGATCCATTTCATTGGCCTGAAGAAGATCACAACGGCGATATAAAAATTGTTGATCGTTCTAAAGCCGCAGTAAAAAATTATATGGGATGGAATCTTGATTGTGTTATTGCAATCGGCGGTGACGGAACAATGCATATTTCCAACAAGTTAGCACAGATGGGCATGAACATTGTCGGAGTACCGAAAACAATTGATAATGATATTGATGCAACAGATCAAACCTTCGGACACGATTCCGCAGTTTACGTTGTTACAGAAGCTATCGATAGACTTCACACAACCGCATCATCACATCATAGAGTAATGGTTATAGAGGTTATGGGAAGATATACCGGATGGATTGCTTTACACGGCGGACTTGCAGGCGGTGCCGATATTATTCTTATTCCTGAAATTCCATTTAGCTGGGATGCCGTTTATGATAAAGTTGTTGAACGAAATATGATGGGTAAGCGGTTTAGTATCGTATGTGTTGCTGAAGGTGCAATACCATTAGGCGGTGAGATGGTTATTAAAAAAACCGATAAGAAAAGAACCGATCCCATACAACTTGGCGGAATCGGGAAATTGGTTGCCGATAAAATTGACGAGAATACAAAATTAGAAACCCGGTATACTGTTCTTGGACATTTGCAGCGAGGCGGAAGTCCAACCCCTTATGATAGAATATTATCAACAAAATTCGGTACATCTGCAATTGAATTAGCAATGAAAAAGAAGTTTGGAAGAATGGTTGCCTTAAAAGGGATGGAGATTTCGAGCGTTAAAATTGAAGATGCAATTGCAAAGCAAAAATTAGTTAAAAAGAACGATCAAGCTGTTCGAGCTGCGGCTGCAGTAGGTATGAGTTTCGGCACTAAAGACTTATAATTTTTCTTGCAAAGGAAAATAATTAGTATTATTTTTTCGTCTCTGTTTTGCAAGTATTGTTCTTTAGGATTTAGTTTTTCGTCCGTTAGCTAACGGATAGAATTTAACCACGGGGTCGTAGTTTCCGTCTTCGTTGAAAATCAACTTCGACGGGACAAGCAGTTTGGTTACCCCTCTTGTTTTTTAGAATTTAGTTTTTCGGATTTAGAATTTAACCACGGGGTCGTAGTTCAGTTTGGTTAGAACGCCTGCCTGTCACGCAGGAGGTCGCGAGTTCGAGTCTCGTCGGCCCCGCAAAGAAAAGCTTCAAAACGGTTTGTTTTGAGGCTTTTTTTGTTTCTGCTCTTCCTTAAAATCCCACTGTCATTGTACCCACTGTGTACCCATTTTGTACCCACTTTTTGAAGGTACATCCGTTTGATTGTTGGTTGGTTAATATGGTTAGTTAATTTGAGTGACATCATAAAATGAAATTAGTGATTGCTTCCCTCTTTAGCAACTAAAACGAGTGTAATTTTACCGGGTTGATATGTCACATGATATTCTTTCCCGATTTCAAAACCGACATTGGATAACTGTAAATTTTTTATTTTAATCTGCGGGACTTTCTTATAATCCCGTAATGTTGGATGGCTACTTTCATAAACTTTCATCTTATCCCCTCTGGATTAGATTCTTCAAACTTTTGACCGCAAATTTTACATTGCTTGGTTTGTGCAATTACAATATTGTGCGATGAATTAACTGAGTGAGTCTGGGCAATGATTTTAAGATTTTTACTACACTCGTGTTTTGGAATCCAGCCGGAATTTTGGCTTTCTTCAAAGAATAATTGCAATTCATCTGGTTTTTGATTTGAATTCATTATAGCTCCTTTTGTTAAGTGGATTATTAAAAGGGCGTAGTGCCCCAAAAAAACATTTTTTGCCCGCTTAACAACGTCTTTGCGTTTTTTATATAAGGATAAGATGATGGTGTACGTTAGCTTGATTATTCAAGTCAAGGGCAAATACCGCTTTCAATATTCTATAATAAAGAGCGGTATTTGTTTATATACCCTTGACCCGATTTATTGATTATGTTCGTTTAACACTAAGCTTGAAAAAGAAGCGGGCAAAAAGTGCTTTAACGTTTTGCGGATAGCAAAACATCAAATTGGTAGTTAGTAGGTGTTGACACCGTGTTTTTTACGGTGGCAAGAGCTACGCATTATGATGCTAAATGTTAGGATTAACTGAGAGCCTTGCTGAGCGAATGGAGTAAATGCTTTTATATTTACGGAATGAGCGAAATAGGGCGAAGGTTCGATTAACTTGATAATAATGCGACTTCCCTACTAATGAGGGAAGCCGCTGGAAGGATTAAGCTGTTAAGACTGGTTGGTGTAAGTAGCTGAGTATTGAACTACTTTGCCTTCAGCCGATTTGGAAGCAACAGCTAAATAAAGAATGCTATCTTGATATTTTGCAGCAATACTTTGCTGTACTACGTCAAGTGGAAGAGTACCGTTGTAAACTGCTGAGAAATCGAAGCCGGATTCTGCTTTGGAGAGTTTGATTACTCTGTACGGATTGTCTTCCGGGTTAATTGGGTTGTGGTAAACTACAACTGCAGCAATTGATAAATTCACTTCTTCTGGAGAGAATATCGCAACTGAATCCAAGGCACCAAGTTCTAAGGTTAGATTATCTGATGCAAGTGTTGCGGTTGTTACAGGAAGTCCGAAACCACCAGGAGTGATTATATTGTCCTCAGTTGGTCTATCCGGAGAAGAATAAGGGTAATTGCTTTTGAAGATTGTGTTAAAAACACTCATGCCAGTGAACTTCACCTTTGTCCAAATAGAAACAAGATCGGGATTCTCCATAAGGAATTTTGAGAAGTTGCCGGTTATACCGAAGCGTTTTCTAGCTTCAATAGATTCGGGAGTTTGACTCACACTAAAAGATGAAGGTCTTGCCGAAAGAATTGTTTTTCCTTCTACAGTTCTTGCTGAGAGGTTTCCGAGTTTACCTCTTAAGTTACCGAGTACACTACCAGTTAAACGTGCCATTTTATTTTCTCCTTTCTTTAGTTAATGACGAATGAAAAGTATTGAGATAGATAAAAAATGTAACTGTAGGAATGATTACAGTGTGATTGTATGCTAAGACTATTTACATACTATTCAGATACTATTTAGAAAGTAAGATCGAGGACTTGTTTTTTGTTTCTTTCACGAAATAGAATTGAGTTGATGGAATCGAATGAGAGGAAATATTTTTGGGATAGTTGTGAAATGGATTCAATCATTGAAAGAGATTTGCGAAGTTGATTGTAGTCGTTTTTGATTTGGAGGTTACGCAGGGCGATTTCATCTATTAATCCAAGAGAATAGAATTCTTTGAATTTGTTATCGGCTAAGAGATGATCGATATTTAATTTTTCCAACTGCATGGATTACTTGGACCATATTCCAAAATTATTTTTCATTGCGGTACTGCGAAGATTGTAGAATATTTCGTAATACCTCTTCCCTTTTGGATAGTATCGAATGCGAGCATATCCTTTTTTGAGTAATTCTGCTTGAACAAAGATGGAGTCTTTACCCGCTTTGTTTGTGAGCCAAACGTATGCTAAGACTCTTCCGAAAATATCGAATGCCTTGCCATCAAATGTGAGTTTAATTGTTTTACCATCAATAAGCTGCTTTGTAAGAACCTTAGCCGAATCAGAGAAGGACTCAGCAGGTTTACCATTTCTTTCTAATTCAGGTGTGTCTATCCCCAGCATTCTTACGCGTTGTGAATCTGAAAGGACGAAGGTATCGCCGTCAATTACGCGAGCTACTTTTGCTTTTACTGTGTAGCCGTAAGGATAGTACATTTTGTATTGACAATGAATATTACCGGAAATAAAAAGAAGAAGTGAAATTAGTAATCCGATACGCGAAAAAGATGATACTAGTTTTGAAAGATGGAGATATTTATTTGTATGTGTGATAAACATAATCAACTCAAATTCTTTTTTAGAATTTATGAGTTGAGAGAATTTTAAACAACAATCTATGTTTATGTTTGGTTTGCCTTTGTTTGACTTGAAAGGAAAAAAAACAGTGAATTAGGAAATGGACGAATTGGACGGAAATTTATATGGTTTCAAACTGTGATTAAAAAGAAATAGAAATTGCGTCCAAAGTGTCCAAGCTATTTTATGTTCTTTTCTCTTGATAGAAAAGAACCAAAAGATCAAGACTGCAAATAAATTCCTAAAATTATTCTTCATTACGCTACAGAAAAATAACTCCCCCGATAAAATCGGGGTCAGACAGATTTTTCTGTTTAATCCCGATAAATCGGGACGAGCTGCTTCATTGCGAATAATTTTTTAACGGAATTTATTTGAGGTCATTTGAGAAAATATTAAGAAAGAAAAAGTTATCTATACAAATGAAGTGTTGGTGTTGGTTTTATTATACAAATGTAAGCGAATGGAGGGTGTGCCGGAACCGGCGACCCGGAATGAGCGATGTACGGCTGAAAATATTATGATAGAAAGACCAATGAAAGGTTAAAGTGATGGCTTTTACCAATGTGAGCGAAACGAAGGTGTGTTCCCGAAGGGACGACCGAAGTGGAGCGATGATGAACTGACCAATATTCTTTTAGTGCCGAGTTTATATAAACCAACATTATGTGCTTCGATAGAACTACAAATGTTCCGTTGGGACTACTCAAAGACTTGCACATAATGTGGGATTATGTAATACTGGCTGTCCCATGTTGCCCCGTGAAAGGTTGGTTTAAAATGCTAATCAATTATTAAGTGTCTTCCTTCATCGGATTCGTAAAAAGCATTGTATGATTCCAAGTAATTATAAAGATCATCATAGTTATCGAAATGAAGATTTTCGCTAAATCTATGTGCTTTAGTAAGCATTTCAACATAGGGCTCAGGGTCTTCTTGATTAGTTAATCTCTTTAGCGTAAGTAGGTAATCATCCCGAAATACTGTAGGAATAATGATCTTGCATTGATTCTTATTCACAAGTTCAGCATTCATCATAACTCTTGCAATTCTACCGTTGCCATCTTCAAATGGATGAACTTCACTTACAAGAAACATAATATATGCTGCACGTGCAAAGGGATTCGTCAATGCTTTATAATATTCAAAACCTCTAATTAAGGTGCCGCGAACAAGTTTGACATCAACAAATAAAGTGTTCCCGGCTTGATTATTTCTTTCTTTGAATTGACCGGGATTTCTATCAACACGTGCAGAGAGTAAAATTTTATGCCGTGATTGAAGAATATTTAGGAATGCATTTTCATCAGCAGTAATTAATTTCATTTCGTTTCTGTCGGAAACTATTTGATAAGTTCCTAGTACATCGTGAGAATCACCGCTACGAGCAGGCATCGGTATGCCGGTATCAATTATTTTTTTGGCTTCGGAAACTTCGAACACAGTCCCTTCAATATAATTGGAAAAGTATGCTTCAAAGAAAGCAAAATTTCTGAATGAGTTTGGCGACAAATTATTTTCTGTTCGTTCCTTAAATTCTTTGTTATGCAAATATGTAAACAACTTTTCAAAAAGTTCAATTCTTTTTCTATCATAAGGAAGACCGGCTGCACGTGAAAGAGCAAGATCGGATTTTAAAATTCTTGACGGCTTAGTTGTAAGCAAGGCGCCTATTATTTTATTCAATGATTCAAATTCTTTCACCATGTTAAGCATCTTTGATAATTCTCTTGCCTTATCCCGTATGCTATTTAATCCATCTTCCCCGTTAATTCTTAGAATGTCGTCAAGCTTTTCTTCAATCTGCGGGATACTTAATGTTTTGGAATCGGGACCGGCTTTTTTTGTTATCTGAAGGTTTTCGAGAAATGCTCTTTCTTTAGAAGAAGCGTAAAGCTCACCAAATATTTTATTGTCGCCTTCAACCGGGCCTTTGCCTTCAAGAAAATTTATTGTTATACCAGGAAGTTTTATTTTTCTGGTATAGGAATATGTTACAAAAATCTGGTCGGTAGCTGTCGGTTTAAATTCAAATGCGGAGCGGTGACTTAAAACGGCTCCCGCATATAAATTACCAAGTATTTCAAGAATGTTTCTTTTTATTATTTCCGACGGCGCCTCTTCAAGGTTCGTTGAATAAATCCTTGGAGCAATCTTCCGAAGTTTCTTTTCTTGAAGCATTTTAGAGATTTTGTAACTCTCTTGACGGTCTGCCGAAGCAAATATTAACTCACCCATCGTAAAAATTTTCCATAATAGTTATTTGTTTACCTACAAGTTGTAATATTTTTCCAGAATAAGCAAGTTTATTTGGAAATTTTTCCAGAAAGAGTGATTTGTAATAATTTTCTACTAAAAGTGGAAAGTTGCGAATAGTTTGGGATTATTTTCTAGAATAAGTTGAATTTTTGTAAATATTTTCCAAAATCATAATAACTGATTGGTTGAGATATTGGATTAATCAGCCAAATAACGGACATAACCGCCATTTATCGGTCAGTTGATGGCTAATTCGGTCAATTATCTAATGTATATTCTTGATAAACAAAAATAGAACTTGTAGGCGTTTGATTTTATAAGATAATTAAGTGAAAATGTTGTTGACTTTAGTGTGATATGTATTTACATTTGCTGTGAATTTAATTCACAACCAAGAATCTAAGAAAATGAATGACATAATTGGAATAAATGAAATTGCAGAATTAGCGGGAGTCGGTTCATCAGCAGTAATAAACTGGAGAAATAGGGATAAAGAATTCCCTTCTCCAATTACTGTGTTAAAATCCGGACCCGTTTTCAGTTATGAGCAGATAAGAAGATATTTAAAAAAAAGGAGAGTGCATATGGCAACAGTTATATCTACGATTAACTTAAAAGGTGGTGTGGCAAAAACAACAACCACCGTAGCACTAGGAGAATTTTTATCAGGAGAGTTTAATAAAAAAGTATTAATTGTTGATTTAGACCCTCAGACTAATGCAACGGTTATGTTAATAGGCGATAAGAACTGGCAAAAATTAAATGATCAAGAATATACGCTAGCAAGATTATTTGAAGATGCGTTAGATCCAGATAATGCCAGATTTAATTTTGATAAAACTTTGCAAAAACAAGTATCGGATGTCGCTGCCGTTAAAACTTTAGACTTATTGCCATCAAGTTTAAATTTAATTGATTTGCAGGATAGAATTGCTGCTGCACCTCAAGGCAAATTTTACTCTCAAATGCCGACGGATATTCTAAATAGAGCTTTAAGAGAGACTATGGATGGGTATGATTTTATTTTGATTGATTGCCCACCTAACCTTGGGATAATAACACTGAACGGATTAAAAATATCAGATGGATATATTATACCCACGATACCAGATATACTATCTACTTATGGAATACCACAAATTATAAGCAGGATTAATGATTTTTCGATGAACGTAGGAAACAGAATTGAAAATTATGGTATCTTAGCTACAAAGTATGACTCGAGGAATACAATTCATAATAATATTATCCGACAGTTAGGGAGAGAAAAAGAGGGACCTTTCTTTGAAACAATTATAAAACAAAATACTCAAAGCTCTGCAGCTGCTGAACATAGTAATCATAACACCCTAAGGCAAAAATGGGGTTACCAAGGACAGTATGATGCCTACCTTTCACTGACTAAAGAACTTTTAGAAAAGGTTGGAAAATGAAAAAAAAAATTAAAAAACTGTTTGATATTATTATCCAAGAATATGATAATAACGAATCATTTAGAAAAAGGATTGAAGATTTATTAGAACCAAAACCAGATGAAAAGACTGAGAAGAAAAGAAAAAATAAAAGAACACCGGCTGTTTTGGACCCTATCATCTTAGCAGAGAAAGATATAAATGAATTAAAGATAAAGTTAGATGAATTGGATATTGAAAAACTGAAGGATATTGTATCAGAATTTAGGCTTGATTCTTCACGTTTAGTTATGAAATGGAAAGACAAGGAAAGAATAATTGAGCATATTGTTAAGGCGGCAATAAGCAGAGCAGAAAAAGGGGATGTTTTCAGAAATTAGAAATCATAAAAAAGAGATAAATCTTATGGGAAATATTATAAGAAAAAGCAAAGAAGATTTATTAAAAGAAGCGCACGGCAATTTGATAGGACTATTAATAGGCATTGACAATTATGAAAAATCATCCGGATTTGGAAAATTAAAAACTTGTGTAAATGATGTTGTCACTTTAAAAACTACTTTAACAAATACCCCACAATTAAATGTGGATGGCTCAAGATTGATGACAGTTACAGAAAAATTATTGTTTCCTTCAAGAGGAAATATTATAAAAAAAATAAAAGATGTATGTGAATTAGCCGAAAAAGAAGATAGGTTATTTGTTTACTACAGTGGGCACGGGCATAGATTGCTTGATGAAAATGGTGAAGATGAATTTTACTTGGTACCGCAAGATGTATATGACGCTGAAGATAGAAATAGTCTGATTGCTTTTAGTGAAATAGTTAGCTGGGTGGAAAACTCATTAGCAAAACAGAAAATTATTTTTCTTGATGCTTGCTTAAGCGGGCCAAATATTACCGATAAAAAGTTATCCGCAGCAAAATACTCACCGAAATTTTTAGCTCAATATTTAGAAAAGACAAAAGGTATAGTGATAATTTCTTCTTCAAGTAGTAATGAATTTTCGCATTCTAAATCACCGAATAAGGATATTAGTCTTTTTACATATTATTTATTAAAAGCACTGGAGGGCGAACCGAAAGCACTAGATAATACAAACATTTTAACAATTGAGAGCCTTTACGACTATGTTTCAACTGAGGTGCAAAGAAGAGCAAAATCATATCAATCTAAGCAAACCCCAAATTGTAATATTAAAGCAACGGGGGTAATCGTATTAGGAGATTTTAGCAAAGTTCTCCTCCCAAATAATGGGGCAGATTTTTCAGAATTACCGATAAAGGGAATTTCTTTCGAGGATTCTAGAGAAAGAGTTGATGCTAAAGACATATTGACAAAGATACAAAGATGGTCGGCTTATACAGAAGATTATATAGAGGAAAAAGTAAATGATAATTTAGGCGAATATTTGGAAAATGAGTTTGGTGAAATTAAAGCAAAAATACTGAACGTATTTGATTTTACAATTAATTCTGTGAGTTATGATGATAATTCTTTGGTATTCCCAAGCGGGACATATAAGGTAACTTATTTTGCTGAAGAAAAGAAAAGAGGAAAATTAAATAGGACGGTTTATCTAGATGTAACTTGGTTTGAAGATGTGGGAGACATCATAACTTTATTAGATGCACTAAATATGTTTCCTCAGGGTATGATTTTTGAATTAAAGAAAACAATAAAGCCCAGCAATTCTTTACAGGCATTAAAAGCAAAAGGTTGGGAATTAAAATCAATGAAGAATGAAGAATTGTTAATGAAAATGGAACAATATACTTTAACAATAAATAGCGACTCAATTACCTTCAAAGGGATAGTGCCTAGTGATATATTTGGGGGTGGGTTTGATAAGCAAAAATTAGCAACTACATATCAGACTATTTCATTGCTTGCAAGTTAAAAAAAAGAATAAAGGGTAATGTGTTTATAAAAACCGTGGTGGCTAATTCTACCTCAACTATGTAAAATTCGGGGTTTTCAACATCTGACAGATCGATCAAAAACCCATCCGGAACAGTACCACCTAAAAACTTAGAGTCTATTTTCTTTTTTGTTACAATAAATATAGATGAATTGCCAAAAAAGAGTTTGGAGTTTTCTACAATAATACTTTCAAATTCAGCTTCTGATTTGAATTGTTGTTCTAATAGTTTTTTGTTTTGATAATAGAGTACCATACCAACACCTAATTTAGGGCTTAGCTTTCTGTTTTTTGAAGATTATAAAACTTAATAAGATTTTTTTTCAAATCCTTTGCTAATTTTTCTGATTCCTTAAAACGAATTTGCATAATTCCTTGAAGGTTAAAACCAACTTTTTTATCATTGGCTTTAACTGATTCATTTAATAGTAATAAGAAATTATTAAAAGCTTTTCCTTCAGATTTATTCTTCCCCATCATAAAACCAATTTCGTGATAAACATTAGGTCTAGCATAAGTAAGATCGCCAACTAATAAACCACAATCTAAAATCATAGTTAGGATTTTATTTGTAATCTCATATGAAGTGCCGTCGACAAACCAATCTACTCTTTCAGCTGTTAGTTTGATTTTTAGTTCATACTCTTTATTGATTTCTGAACATACCCTTGCAATAATATCAAAATGATTATCTGTTTTATCTAGCCCAAAAGGCATTGATACAAATATTTTCCGATTACGAGAATCAATTATTTTTTCGAATATTTTGATAAATGAATCAGCACTAATTTCGTTTATCTGAGAAATATGATTTGTTGTAACCCAATTATTAAATGATGGGATAAGTGATTGATCGGGTTTTAGTTGAAAATATAAAAACGCTCCGAGTAAGCCTATAGAATGTGAGTTTTCTAATAACGAATCTTTTGAGTAGTAACTATTAATTTCACTTAAAGCTGATTTAAATCTTTTTAGAGCATTTTCATTTTTACTTAAGCAGCCTTTATTTAACAGTAGTTTAAACAAATAAAGAAGGCGACTTGCAAATTCATCTTCTTTTGTTTTTTCATTTTTAAAAGCGTTGTGTATGTGAGAAAGTAATTCAAAATCAATATTTTTATAAATTTTTCTAGCTAAATAATATTCCCAGCCGAAAGAAGCATTGTCTTTTAACATATCATCTTTGTAATTATCTACATCTTCCAATATTAATTTAGTGCTGTGTTCTAAACCAATAGGAATAGATTTAGCGTTGATGTTGTGAAAAATAACTTTGCTGTATTCAGATTTTTCTTTTTGATTACGAAACAAAATTATACTGAAGGGGGTGTTAATAATTGCGAATTCTGATTTTGCTGTTACTGCACTAATCCTATGGTTACCGTCAATTCTTGAGAATGGTCTCGATTCTACTAATAAATTATCTGAAATATTTATTGTAACCCTACGAAAGAACTCTTCAATCCTTGAATCGGATTTTGACTTGCTTCTTGTTGTACTGCATTTTATGGAAAAATATTTAAACTTATAATTAAAATTCTTCCCAAGCTGAGCATCCTCAAACAGTTTCTGAATGTCTTCAATTAGTTCAGATGTTTCTGAGAGCTCTGTTCCTAAAATTACTTCAGGGAAAAAAAGAAATTTACGATCTGAAAGAAAATTTACTATTTCTTGTTTATGAGTAGTAATTAAATCTCTTTGAAAACTTTCGTCTGGTTCTGAAATCTTCTCTAAATCACTTAAAGTAGCATAGCCTCTAAGAGTTAAAAAATTACCAAGAGAAAAATCAAGTATGCCCTTAAGTTCCATAATTTATTCTTCTTCCAATATTATTTTTTCTACTTGTTGACGAGCTTTTTCTAATTCTTCGTTTGCTTCTATTCTCAACTCCTTAATTTTATTTCGAATTTCAAAAATCTTTTCAGAGATAACTTTTTGCTGACCAATATCTCTAGGGACAGGTATTAAAAAGTTTGAAATCATATTGAAATTGAGGTTATTTATATTAGTACCCCCAAGAACTCTAAACAAAAATGTTCTATAGATTATTGACTGTAAATAACTGAATAAATATTGTGGAAATACTGAATTATCTTTTATTCTTAACACACTCATAAAGCCACCAAAATAATAATCTAAATCTTCTTCGATAAATGCAACTTTCCCGACGTGTTCTTTGCTACCGCTTGCAGCACTCATTAGAATATCATTTTTATAAAGTAGTTTCTCTTTTGAAATTTCATAGCCTGCTCTGATATATCTTATGTTATCCAATAATAATTGATTTGTTTCAAGGTCTATGTTATTTGCTCTTAATATTCCTATTCCATTACTATCTTCAATTTCATCATCACTTGTATAAGTAACTCCTCTGACTGGGTAGCATAATTCTTTTAACTTCTTAGTCGGGTATTTGCTTCTCTTTAGCATCTCATCAATTATTAAGAAATATGGTTCGTAAAAAAAAGGGTCAATTCTATTTCCGCTTACTTTACTAAATGTTGTTGTAAAAATTCTATTTGGTAAGCTATTATCTTTTACTGGTATTTTAATTCCCAACTGATCTAGTAAATATTCGTCAATACTATTTAAAAGTTCTTTGGCTTTCTGTTCTTTTTGCTTTTTACTTGAATACGCTTTTTCCCAAGATGTAATAATCTTTTTTTGCTTTGGTATACTAGGAACTGGAATTTTTAATGATTTTAGTAAATCAATACCAACGCCGGATTGATTATTCCAGTTTGTACAGATCGAAAAAAATATTTTATTTCTCTGATATGTATTTAAAAGCAACCAGAAGTACTTCGGCAATATTTGAGTTTTATCTGCTTTCATAACTGTAATGTGATTTGAAAAGGCATATTTCTCTTTACCTTCCATTAAAGCAGTTTTACCTACTAAATCTTGACTGTTTGTATTGTTAAATAAAATATCTTCATTTTCACATAACTTGCTTTCGTTTGTAACTAACTTTTGGGGAATGTATACATTTCTATCAAATTTTAAAATCCCATTTCCATCAAGATTTGTCGGTCTAATTTGCAGTATTCCATTTATTTCATCAGATTGATTTTCTCTTCCAACTCCAAATCCAGAATTAAAAGATTTTACTACTTCACGAATTCGTTTAATAGGTGTGTTTTTTAGTGAAGTGAATTTTTTTAAATCTGAGTTATAAAAATATGGGTCAAAACGTCCTTCAATCTGTTTTGAATTAATAATAAAAACAATTGGATTATAATTTTCATATTCTATCGTGAACATAATATTAATCCAATTTATTGATGAATGATTTTAAATGGTTGCCAATTATTTCTAACTCATTTTCAGAAATAGTTTTTCCAGCTGCATCGTAACCAATCTTTTCTGCGATAGCCATAAAAATCTGGTAATCATCAAGTTTCTTTTGCTTTTCTTCTATGTATAAATCTGATAGCTCTTCTTTTAGGTCGGTAATTTTTTGGTTGTATTTGTCTGTAATTTCTTTTTTCTTCTCAATAAACTTTTCGTCTTTATCCTCAAGTTTGTTATCTGTTTTATACTTTTTAATAGTATCCTTTTTCTGCTTTTCAAGCGTTTCAACTATCTTTATGTAGTTTTTATCTTTTTTTATTTTCTCTTGAATTGATTTTTTTAGATCAGAAATTTTCTCACTTATTTTATTATTCAATTTCCTTAAAAACATAACAGAACTTTTAACCGCTGCGCCGGTGTGTGCAAAAGCATCTTGAGGCAGTGAAACAACTGCTACTATTCTGTACCATTCTTCAATTTGGTCTCTTACATATTGCAGACTGCTATTTGTTAATATACCATCAGGGACAACTATAGCGAGATAACCGCCGGGTTTAAGAAAATTATAACACTGTTCAATAAACAAAACTTCGGTGCTTTGGTTTGCTCTTCCTTTTGCTCCAGAATTATTTACATCAAGCCAGCTCGTATCTTTATTGCCAAGACTATACTGGTGCAAATATGCTCTTTCTGTTTGTTTTATTGTTGAACCGAAGGGGGGGTTTGTAATAATAAAATCGAAACTATCATATTTAAATTCTTTGTTTCCGCTCTTCTTAATTAATGCATCGCTTTTTAATAGTCCATCTGTCGAAATAACATTTGTGTGCCCGTCATCATGAATAATCATATTCATTTTGGCGGTTCGGGCTATTTGCTCATTAATCTCAATACCAAAGAGATTTTTCTCCGCAAAGTCGTGCCAATAACGCCAATGTTCATTGGCTTCTTTGGGATCGGTTTCGTAATCAGGAGAATATTCATCCGCTTGCTTTCTTACTTTATCAAGTGCATAAAGTAAAAAACCACCGCTACCACAGGAAGTGTCCAATACTCTAGAAGTGTTATTAATGGGCAGTACATCTACTATAAACTTTACAATATTACGTGGAGTAAAGAATTGTCCAAAGTCTCCTCGAAAAAAAGAGCCCATAAATGTTTCAAATGCTTTACCTTTACTATCAAGATCTGTTGTACTTAAACTAATTGATTCAAGATACCCAACAACAGTTTTTATTTTTTGAGGTGATAGACGGATGTCATCTTTGAAGACTTCAGGGTCTCTCTTTTTGCCTTCAGCATAAAGATCAGTGATTCGTTTATAAAGTTCTTTTGTGGTTTTTTCTTCAGTTTCCTCACTAAAAATCTGGAATAAATAAGGCTCACCTTTTTTGCGCGGATGTCTTTCATCCCAAATTTTACAAAATATAAGTTTATCGAGTTCGTCAAAAGCCTCAGATGGATTTAGTTCGCCACCCGCCCAGAGTGCTTGGTGAGCTTGTTTGAATATGTTCCTCAATTCATCTTCTGCAACGGTTTTTAATTCAAAATACTTTTGTTTGCCGTATTCAATTTTCTTTTCAGAAACCTTAGAGATGTCTTCTCCACCTTTAGCATATTTATATTTAGCAAGTTTATCAACACCATAGTTGGGTATATCAGGGGCATCCTTCCTTTCGTCTTTGTCTTTATTGAACTCAAAATATTTGTCTTTTATACCGGAAGTAACCCAAATATATTTTATTGTTCTTGCGGTGGCATAAGCGTAAGCAAAAGCTTGCTCAACAGCTTGTTGAAATTCTAATTCAGATACTTCTGGTCTCTTACATTCAATAATAATTTTGGGTAATGTGCATTTGTCATCATCATAAACTATAATATCCGCTTCTTTGGTGTAAGCGCCCATAGCAACAGGAACATAAACTTTAACTCTTTCTTTTGGGTAACCATAAATTAAAATGAGTTCCAAATAGGTTTCGGCTTGTATCTTTTCTTCAGGATCAAGGAAATTGCGTTTTTTGTTTTGGTACAAGTAATAAATTGTTTTCTTGTCTTCGGAGAAATTGATTAGTTTGTTTTTAATGCCATTATCCAGAATAGATTTTGTTTCTTGTTTACGCACGTTAAGCCTTTAGAGTTAAATAAATATTTTAATAATGTTCTTTAAATAACGGTTTATCAGGTGTTAACAGCAATATCGCTTCATTAATAATATTTTCGTGAGCGGCTACTTTTTCCGGGTCTAATTTATCAGTTAATACACCTTCCTCAATAAGCGTTACAATATACTGGAATTTGTAACCTCGTTCTAATTGTTTATTAAGAAATTTAATAACATCAACGAAATGTACCTTGTCAACACCGTCAAAAATTCCATCGTGTATTAAAAAGTGCGGAGCATTATAATTTTTGATTATGGAATAGAATAAAACGGAGAGATTATAAATAAGCGTCCTTCCTCTATTTTTGCCTTTCCCGAATCTCTCATTGTTGTGGAGAATATCAATTTTTAGTTTAGATTTAACTCTGGGATTTGAATCAATTGAAAAAGAGAATAGTCTTGTACCGGTTTTAGTTGAATAAAGTTCTTGATAAATTGAACTAAATATTTTGTAAAATTCCAATTCAATGTCTCGGATATTTTCTCTTAATTCAATAATATTGGATTCAATTTTGCTGACTTCTTGCTGCAGATTCGATACTTGTTTTGAGTAAACGGTATATGTTTTAATCTGACCTTCTAAATTACTTGCTTCTTTTTCTTTGCTTACAATAAGAGCGTTAGCATCGGCTAAGTTTTTAATTGCACTTGCAGTAGACAATATTCTAAATATGTCGGCACGCTGATTGTCAAGTTCATCGATTTTGAATTTGTTGTTTTCTATTTCCTTTTTTAGATTATCAATTTCCTCAAGAATAAAATCTTTTCGTGACGAAATTAAATTTTTACGAAACTTAACTACTTCCTCAAGTTCCTTTCTGATTTTAGTACCTAGTAATTCTTGAAAGTCATTATAAATATTTTCAACAGTACTTAAACGGATCGAAAGATTATTAGAAAGACTTTCTTTATAGGTATCAATTTTCTTTTGATGTGAAAAGTTTTCAAAGGAAAGTTTATTTATTGTTTTTGTAAGCTCGTTTGCTTTTTCAGCATTCAGTTTTTGCGAGGATGCCAGTTTATAAGCTTTTATCCTCTCGCGTATTTCTTCGATTTCAGTCTTTAATTGTTTAATTTTATCTTCAACATGCGATATTGTCTTTAACTGATGAACAGATATAAAATTCTTTGCCGCTGTATTTACAAGTCTTTTCTTTTCATCAATTTCATCAGTTTTCACGTTTAAGTTATATATAAGCCGGTTATCTATATTTAGTAAAAAAAGATGATATTGCAGAAGTGAGAGTTCACTTGTGTATTCAAGGTAGGCGAAGGGATCAGGATATTCTTTTTTATTAGTCTTTAGTATTGTTACATAAAAAGCCAACAACCGTCTAAGCCAATCTGCTGAATAAAAACCGGGATAAACATCACGAGCAAAAATTATATCGCACAGAGTAACGCGAAAATCTTCTAAACGATATTCTTTATATTTTTCATTATTTGCTTTGATTTGGACAAGTCGGGAGTTTTCGAATGAACGAGAAATAGTATAATAGTTTTCACCGGATTCAAATTCCAAATAAACAGTTAGACCTTTTAAGAAACCCATTTCATAAGCTGTGTATAATCTTGGATTTTTATCTTTTGAAAAATCGGAGCCAAGAGTGAAATCAATGAGATCAAGAAAGGAAGATTTGCCAAGGTTATTCAATGAATCTTTTTTCTTACCTTGTGTTTTATCGCGATAACCATAAACGTAATTTATACCATCTCTGAATGTTATGTCAGAAAAATATTTTGCGGGACGGGTATAGAATTTTTTTAGGTACATTTTTATTTATTAAGAGTGATAGAATAATTTTTATAAATAATAATATCTGCTAACCATAAAAATGTAATAACATCAAAGAATAAATCCAGATCAATATTATGGTCATCTTTTAATTTTTGAAATAATTCTTCAATATTGTTAACCCCTTTCTTTATATACCGGATTGTGTGTGCGCCTAGAATCAACATATTATTATTAAGATTTTCATACTTAGTAGGCAGCAGCATTAGTTTAAGTCCGCGTTATAGTTATCAAATAAGTCGGGATTTTTAGGCACTATAGTATCTTGCTTATTCCTTGCTCCAAAATCACAATATTCAAAAAAATACATTACAATAGCTTTTGCCCATAGTCTATATTTTATGTTTTGTTTAAACTTATCCTCAAGACAGGAATTGGCTAACATTTCCAGAAACTTGAAGTCATTAACCGGGTAAGTGCTTTTAGGATAATTGCTAATCTCACAATACTTTGAACGGAAAAATTCGCGAAGAGTTATAACTTCGGTTTTATCGCTAACGGAAGTATCGCGAAAATAATTTTCCACTAAAGACTTATGGTAATATGTAAGCTGATACATATCGAAAACACGTGATTGATATGCATCAAAATTATATTTTATTTTTTTAACAATCCCGTTATACTTTTCTGATTTTCCATCAGGGATAGATGTAATTGGCTTAGATTGGATTTTTATGAAATTAAAAATATTATCAATAATATCCATTTCTTCAGTAAGATCAGGTTCGGACGAAAGGAACTGAGTAAATATAGAATCATCATCAATTATAAAATATTGTTCTTCTTGTTCAAAAGAACTTAGCTTTAATTTTAGTGTTTCAAGCCCCCATATATCGATGCGAATATCACCGGTTCTTTCTCTAATTTTTTTCTTTTGTTCGGGTGTGATATTGAATGAATCTTTGGATAGAAATGTAATTGCTGTTGGAGCTATTTGTTTAAGATCATCAGGCAGTAATGAATCAGGCGTTACTGATTCATCAAATTCGTTTGGGACAACAACAAAAAAATTATTACTAATAACATTATAACCATTCTCTAAAATTGAACAACTTTGTATAGCTTCAGGAAAAAGTCTAGAAAGTAATCTATCGCAGAAAGAAATGAAATCCTTGTCCGTAAGATTTGAAATGTATTCTTCAATAATTTTAAGATGTTTGATTTTACCCATTTACCTTAGGACTATTTTAGTATTGTACTAAATATTCTTTTATGTACATCTATAAGTTCTACCACACCTACTTTCATTATTATGTAGCAAGAAAACTATAATTTATTTATTATTTATCTAAATTTATATAAAAATAACAATCGAGAGAGTAAAAGTGAAGGAAAAACTTACGAAAAAGAGTTTGACGGCTGAGAAACTCTTGGAGAGAGATAATAAAAGTGTATTAAATTATGTAGAGGACATCAAGAATGTTAATGAGAAAGAAAAAACTATAAAAGAACTTATCGACTACTTGGATAATTGTTTATTGGATAGAGATATTGGGAAACCGGGGCCTAAATTAATTGACCAACTTAAAGAGCTTCTACAAAAAAATGAAAACGAGGTTAAAGAATACAGATTGGAAGATTTGATATGGTGGAAAGGAACTGAGGGACAATTAATTTATCTATATGAGCAATTAGTAAAAAACAATTTTATTGATGATTCTCAAGATGACAGAAAATATGTTTTGCTCGCAAACCACTTTAAAAATAAAAAAGGTAACAGATTTAATAATAAACAGATGGGACAGGCTGCACAAAACTTAGTACAAAATAAAACACAAAAACCTAAAGACGCAGATAAACTTGTTGAGATTATAAAAAACACCCCGCAAGAAGAATAGCCCACTCTTCAATTCCTTGGTATCAAGGATTACCAATATTTAATCCTCTTTCAGATTTTTATACTAGCACTTAACAAAAACAAAATGTTAGGTGTTAAAAATGAGACAAAAGAAAAAACGAAATGAGGTTCTTGAGAAATTAACTTCAATAGAAGCACTCCTACGAAAGAAAAACGACAAACCACTAAACTTCAACCAGGCTGCGGATTATCTGGGATTTAGCCACAGTTACCTTTATAAGCTTACTTCACGAAAAATAATTCCTTGTCATCGGCCTACAGGCAAGATGTTGTTTTTTTCTAAGGCGGAGTTGGATGAGTGGATATTCAAAAACAGAAGTCAGGAACCAGAAGACAGAAGTCAGAATGAAGATGCTTCGACTTTGCTCAGCACAAGCGAGGAAGATGAAGATGATGAGCCTCCTTGAAGTGGGTTACTTTCTTTTCTTGACGCAAGAAAAGAAACAAAAGAACATTCGCTGAAAAAGAATTGCTAAAATTTCATTTCGTTTCACTAAGAGAAAATAACTCGTCCGAAAAGCTGGACTCAAACAGATTTTCTCTTTTAACGTTCCACTTCACGAAATTTTTTAACCCAATTCTTTTTAGGCGAGAAAGCAAAACCTTAGGAATTTATTTGAGGTCAAGAATCAAAATAAGGAAGGAACTATAAGTAGCTGGAAAAAAGATGGAAGGATTAAATAACATAAATAGTGAGATGCATAATACCGGGAGCCGCATAGATCCTATGCAGTTGTTCAAAAACTTCTCTGCTGAGGAAATGGAAAAAATAAAACTGCTTGCGGGATTGCTAGGTATTGGAAATCAGCAGCAGAGTGTTAAAGAAGCTGTAACTGTTGAGCAGGGTTTTAGTGAGTACAATCATCTTATTGAGTTTAATCTTGCAAAAAAATCTGTTGCAACAGCAAAGACTGCTGAAAAAAGATTTTTAGAATTTATTCCAGGGAACAGGGCATTAAATACAATTGAGAGGAAAGATGCTGAAAATTTAATGATGAAGATTTCAAATTCTGCTCCTCTCGGTTGTTACAATTACCTAAAAATATATAGAACAATATTCAATGTTTTTGTGGATTGGAATTATATTTCTTCTAACCCCTTCCTAAAAGTAAAATTACCCAAAAGACAAAAAGATGAACCGGTTGTATTCACTGAGGATCAGATAAAAATCGTCTGTGAAAGACTTACAGCAAAAGGTAAAGATGTTATTGCCGATATGGTTCTCTTTGCAGTTGAAACAGGATTGCGATTAGATGAAGAGAATAATTTGAGATGGAGCGATGTCGATTTTAGAAATAAAGTAATAACCATTGGGAATAAACTGTTCAAAACCAAATCGAAGAAAGTAAGAAGAATACCTTTTAATGAAAGGATGGAAAGAATTTTATTAAGGAATTCGAATCGGCAGCTGGAGAAGGGTAGAATACTTAGAGAGTTTGTTTTTGTGCAGAGCAACGGGAAGCAATACAAAAAGGATACTGTTTCAAAATCGTTAAAGAAAGTAATAAAAGAAGCAGGACTGCCGGATGAACTTCACTGGCATTGCTTGCGTGCAACTGCAGCTACCCGATGGGCAAGCAATAAGGTACCAATATTTACCGTATCTAAGCTTCTTGGTCATTCTACTGTGAATGTAACGACCAGATATTATGCGGGAATTGATTTGGATGAGTTGAGGGATGCGGTAAATAGATTATAGCCCTAACCTCAACCCTCTCCTCCCGCTTGCAGCGGGACAAGCACCGGGAGAGGAGTATTTAGAGAATATTTAACGGAGAAATATTATGAGTACATATAAAAAATTATCTAAAAATTATAAAAGTAGATTGGGAATAAATCTGCTGCCGTTGAAAGGTAAAAGACCAATGATTGAATGGGACAGATGGCAGAATACTTTACAAACCGAAGATGATATTGAAAAGATGAATTGGAGTGGTTCTACCGGTCTTGGTGGAGTGCAAGGCATTAATGATTGGCGGTGCCTTGACTTAGATGCTGTTGAGTATTTTGAGATTGTTGAATTGATTTTACAAGAATTAGGATTACCGGAGAAGTACAGTTGGGTTGTTCAGAGTGGTAGTGGAGAGGGTTTTCATATTTATATCAGAGTTAAGACGTTGAAACGTGTAAACGCTGAAACAATAAATGAAAAAGATACGAATGACAATTCTTTAGAGAAAAGGCTTGGTGGAGAAAAGGCGGTTTACAAGTTCAAGATGAAGGAAGATGGTTACTGCAAGCATATTGAACTACGCTGGATGAATTGTCAAACTGCTTTGCCTCCTTCAATGCACGAAAGCGGCGGCATTTATAATTTCTACTTTGAGAACCCGGAAGAGCAACCTTCTTATGTTGATTTTGATAAAGTGGTTGAATGCTTAGAGAAGTACTGCGTGTTGGAAAGTGAAAAGTTAAAAGTTGAAAAGAAGAAAACAAATAAAGATGGAAAGGTTTATTATGATAAAGCAAGGTTGGAAAGTGCACTTGATTTTCTTGCGCTGAACTTACCGGATGGAAGTTATGAAGAATGGTATAAAATCGGTTTTGCTTTGGTGCCGTTGAATGAACTGGGAGAAAAATATTTTGTTGAAATGAGTCTTAAAAACCCAAGTTATAATGACACTGAACTTGAGTTAAAGAAAAAATTTGAGTCGCTTGTTAAAGACTATGATGGCAGGGTTACATTAGGAACTATTTATCATATTGCTGAAATATATGGTTGGAAAAAGCCAGTAATAAAATTTTGGTTTCGTGAAAATGAAAAGATAAAAATCTCGCGGATTCGATTTAAGAAATTTCTGGAAAGTGAAGGTTTCTGTAAATATAAGATGGAGTCTAATCATCTATTTATAAGAGTTGAAAACAACATTGTTGAAGAAATCGACAGCATTGATGTAAAAGAATATGTTATGAATTATCTGGAGCGGATGGCTACCGAAGAATTTGAAGGAACAAGCCGGAACGATATAATTGATGCTTTGATAAAATCTGCGAATCAGCTTTTCACACAGCAGTTTCTTGAATTCTTGATTACCAGGAATATTGAGTTTAATAAAGACACTTTTGATAAAGGATACTTTTATTTCAAAAATGGTTTTGTGGAAGTGAGTATAAGTAAGATTGATTTTCACAATTATAAGAATATTAATAAGCACATCTGGAAGAAACAGATTATTGATAGAAACTTTACGAAGAGCAGTAAACGAAGCGTGTTTGAGGATTTTCTGTTTAATGTTTGCAGGAGCGAAGTTAAAAGGTACGAAGCATTAAAAAGCGCAATTGGTTATTTACTACATACCTATAAAGATCCTTCAATTACCAAGTCTATTGTTTTTATAGATGAAAAACTAAGTGAAGGTGCATTTGGCAGAAGCGGGAAAGGATTGGTTATTAAATCAATTTCTAAAGTTAGGAATGTCGTAGTTGAAGACGGAAGAAATTTTAATCCTTCAAAGAACTTTGCTTTCCAGAGAGTTAAGGCAGATACAAACATTATTGGGTTTGAAGATATTAGAGAGAAGTTTCCGTTTGAAAGATTGTTCTCAATCATTACTGACGGTATTACTATTGAAAGAAAGAATAAAGATGAGATTCATATAGGTTATAGCGAATCGCCGAAAGTTGTTATATCAACAAACTTTTCAATTTCCGGTGTTGATGATTCAACGATGGACCGGCAATTTATTATCGAGTTCTCTGATTACTACAACAAATCACATAGGCCGGTGCACGATTTCGGGAAGCCTTTCTTCAGCGGTTGGAATGAAGATGAGTGGAGCGACTTTGATAATTTTATGATTGGTTGTCTGCAGCTGTACCTCAAGAAGGGATTAGTTACTTATGAATTTATAAATCTTGATAAGAAAAAAATGATAGATGAAACGTGTCAAGAGTTTGTTGAGTTTATCGAAGATGTAATTGAAATAGGCAAAGAGTATGAGAAGAAAGAATTGTATGAAAGTTTCAAAAAAGAATATGAGGATTTTGACCCCATAGGGGCAGGCAAATTAACTCAAAGCAAGTTTACCAGGTGGTTGAAGGTTTGGGGGAAGGTGAAGGATTATGATGTGAAAGAAGGAAAGTCAGGTGTTAAGAGAATTCTTAGATTCATAGAAAAAATGAAATGAGAAAAAAATTTAGAAAATATAAAAGGTGCATGGAGAATAGTAATTAATCAAAGTACTATCGAAGAATATCTTTATTAATTTTACTATTTTTCAACATGGATGCTTTTATTAGTTATTTTGTATAATAAGTTCAAGATTATCTGGAGCCTCTTTCTTTTTTATATAAAAAAATTTCATCTGGTTATTAAATATATATTATGAATGAATATGTAAATATTGAGAGAATAGAATTTCTTGTAACCAAAAAATGTAGTGGTAAATGTAAACATTGCTCAGTAATAACAAATATTGAAAATCCAGATAAGTCTTACAAAGATTTTGAGAAACTAAAACAAGTAATGAAATTTTTATTAGATAATTTCAGAATAACGTCAATTATGACTTATGGAGGAGAACCCCTTCTATTTTCAGATATTACTGCCCAAATACATGAAATTGGAAAAAGCTATGCCGTCGATAAAAGAGAATTAATTACTAATGGATACTTTAGTAAAAAAAGAGATACTATTAATTCGGTTGTAAAAAGAATTATTGATGCAGGTGTAAATTCAATAATGCTATCTATGGATGCTTTCCATCAGGAAAAGATACCATTTAAATATGTAGAATATTTTATTGAGAGCATAATTTTGTTAAAATTTGAAAATATTAAAATTCATCCCGCATGGGTGGTGTCTAGAGAAAATAATAACGTTTATAATAAGAAAACAAAAGAGATAATTCGAAATATCAATAGATACAAATTAAAAATATCCTCAGGAAATAATATAGTTCTATCAGGTTTAGCTAAAAAAAATCTAAAAAGTTACTATACCAAACAAAAGTTAAATCTAAAAGAATATTGTGGAGAGATTGCATTTACTAATTATCTAACCAATCTTAAAAGTATAAGAATACTTCCAAATGGAAACATTAATATTTGTAGAGGATTAACTATAGGTAATATTTATAAAGAGAATATTGAAAATATAATTAGAGAATATAATCCATATAAAAATAGAGTAATGTCATTGCTATTAAATGGGGGGATTAAGATGCTGCATCAATATGCCGAAATGGAGCAAAATATAATTAATGTTGAAGATTATTATAGTGCTTGTGACCTATGTACAGACTGTATCAGAGTTATTAATAGCGAAACTATTTAGTATGATGAAACAGTATGATCATATCTCTACAGTGGCGATAAACGAATTGAGGAATTCCATTTTATCTTATTTATATGATATAGTCTATAACAAAATTGTTATACTATATGGACAAGCAGCTGGATCAGAACTTACAAGAAGGTATTTAATAGAGGCAGGTGCATCTAGTGTAATAGATCTTTATGTTAATAAAAAAAATGGTTCCAGTTTAACTGATCTTTTTCATATGCAAAATAACGGTTTGGTTAATCCTAGTAAAAAAGTATGCAGATATTTAAACAGCATTGATCCTTTAAAAGAAGCGAAAGTGTTTGCAGGTTCAGCTGTAAGTGCTATAACTATGGATAATAGAAAAGTTATCGGAAGAAGGCAAATAATATGGAGAGAATATGAGAAAAAAAAATACCAAACTGAATTGACTAAAGGGCAAATTGGATATAATCCTACTTACATGGATTTCATGAATGGTTCTCAATTAAACGAAATAATAGAATATTGTGTAAAAAATAGACCTACTGTTGTCTCTGGAGATGCTAAAGGATGTGTATCAATGGCATCTGATTATGTTTATTTTATTGGTAGAGATACATCGATTAAAATAATAAAAGAAATTTGTAACATATTATATAATAAATGTGAAGGGGTTCGGATTGCTGATTATGATGAGGGCACACCCGCCACATATTATGGTTTCGTATTTTGTGATCATATTATATTATATGGGCCAGTAGAAGCAATAGTCGGATTTCGCAATAAAGACCATAAAATCGTAGCTAAAGGTATATTAACTCCACTTACTCTTTCGGGGGAACAGAGAATAAAATCAAGAAAGGATGTAATGACTGTTGTCAGAAAATTAGTAGATAGAACTGGGTACAAAGGAGCTTTTTGTGTTGATGGAAGTATTAAACAAAATTGTTTCACTGTTCACGAGATTAATACAAGGATTTGTGCAGGATTTGCATTGATTTCTAAATTTTATAATAACATTGTGCCGTTTGGTATAATTGATTTAATTATTCGCGATGGAAAATCTAAAAATACTAAAACACTTCTAAATATTTTGGATTCATATGCAAATAAGGTTTGTCTTTCTATAGACATAAAATTATGGAAAAATAAAAAATTAGAGAATTCTTTGCGTAAAAAAATTCCATTAAATGGAGATTTAACTAATTTGGAGAATTGGAAAAAGTTAGTGAGACATCAAACTATGAGTCATATTACACCTTTTTCTTTTTCCTAAATACTTTACAAATGTTGTAACAACATAATTAAAATTAAATATTAATTTATATAAAAGGGAATTTATTACATGCTAAGTGAAAAGCGGTATTTTAATTATCTGACTCATAATGAAGTTGATAAGCTAATATCCGAAGATTCGATAATATGTCTTCCAATCGGTGCAACAGAACAACATGGACTACACCTACCACTAAATACTGATACAGTTTTGGCAAGTGGATTTGCTGAAAAGTTGGTCGCGGAATATTCTCAAATATATGATATTTGGTTACTTCCACCATTGGAATATACTCTTTCATTAGAACATTCATGGGCTTCAGGGACGATATCATTTTCAATAGAACTCTTTACTAACATCTTGCATGAATTATTAAAGAATTTAATAAATTCTCAGCGAGCTAGAAACTTTATAATAATTAATGGACATGGAGGTAATCGCGGGTTACTTGAAACTATTATTCAAGAATTTCGGAGTAGATATTCAGTCACCGCAGTAGTTCTACATCCAAGCGCTCTCGCGCGCGTTAAATCTGGGTCAAAATTTTACGAAGTTCATGGAGGTAAAAGTGAAACTTCAATTATGTTAGCATTGGCTCCGGAATTAGTTAATAAGGAATTATTACCTTCGCCTATGATGGATGATGATCAGCTTTTAGTAAATAGTCGAATACTTGATAGAGCAGTTTCATGGCCTTGGCATTCAAAAGATTATGGAATAGGAAGAGAGGGGATTATTGGCGATGCTGCCTTTGCATCGGTAGAGCTTGGGAATGAAATTATTAATAATGCTATTAAAAACTCAGAAGAAGTTATAGTATCTTTGATTGAGTTTGGGAAGCTTATGAGAAAAAATTCCAAAGAAATCCATTATAAAAATAGTAATGAAAGTCATTTGTAATAAAATGGATAATTAACGCAATGATGGCCAAAAAAATGATTTTGAAATTAATGTCTTCCACTTCATTAATTAAAGGGAAAAAATAATTATGATTAATATCGAGCAAATTGAAATGTTCTCTGAAAAATATAATTTCCCTATTGAAGATATACTATTTATAGCCATTAATTTTTTTGGTGTAAAGATGGATGTCACTTATAACCGTATGAGAATGGCGTTTCACTTAAACAGCGATGATAGTCTATTTTCTCTTGCGTCTGAATTAAAAGACTTAGACTATTATTTTGCCTTACCAATTAATCATCATAGTCCTTTTCAAATTGTAGACAGAATACTTTATTTGCAAAATTACGAAATAGGGAACACAATTGGAGCAACAGAAGATTTTTGCGATTCACACTATCATCGTAGACTAGGAACATCAATAAATATTAATCCAAATTCAAGGACTTCTTGTCGTGGATGTGATTTTTGTTATACTGCTTACCAAGTGCCATTTGACCGTAAAAGAATGAAAACTGAAAAGGAAATTCATGAATTTTTCTTAGAATGGATGAAAAATCGTAATGTTCATGATCTTTCACATTTGATTCAAGTGTCCATCGTAACAGGTTGCTATGAAACTGAAAGAGATTTGATAAATTTTTTACTAACATTAAACAATGTTTTGCATGATTTAAATTTTGAAGGGAAAATTTTTTATTTAGGATCAATGTTAACTTCTTTAGAAGCGATGTATGAATTAAGAATTATTCCTTCTTTCGGTTATTGCATATCATTAGAGTGTTTTGAGCGGAGACATTTACTAAAATCATCAAAAAAAAGAATAACTATTGATAACGCCAAAGAATTAATGTGTGAGGCAATTAAATCTAATATAGAAATCAATTATACATATATTTTAGGGCTTGAATCTCACAATGTTTTCATGCCATATATTCAAGAATTGTTAAAATTTATAACAAAATTCCCAACTTTTAATATTTTACAATTGCACCAACAACATAATAAGGATTTATTAGATCCAACAGTAGTGGATATAACATATTTCTTAGAAGCAAGGATAAAAATAGAAAGAATTTTCAAGCAAACTAAAATGCGTCCTTTGGTTTGGGAAGATTATAGGAGTCTGTGGTATCTTAAATTTGACAACGAAACATTGAAAGGCATTAGAATTCCAGAATGAGGTAAATAAAATTGCAAAAATTATTGGCAACAAATCTTAATTCAATTGAATTATTCTGGAGAGCAGCGAATTACATTAGTGCTGGAATGCTTTACTTAAAGGGGAATCCACTTCTTAGGAGTGAATTAATTTTCCAACACTTTAAGAATCCTATATTAGGTCATTGGGGTACCTGTCCAGGAATAAATGCGATTTATGCACATGTATCTGATTTATCACGTCGTAGTGGTCAAAGAATGCGATTAATTATTGGAAGTGGTCACGCTGCACCAGCAATATTATCCAGTCTGTATTTGGAAGGTTCACTTGAAAAGATAAATAGCAAATTTTCAAGAGATTTAAATGGATTAACAAATTTATTTACTTCATTTGCTTCAAATGAAGGATTTAATACTGAAATTACACCTCAATATCCAGGTATGATTTTCTCAGGTGGAGAACTGGGAGCGGCCCTAGCTTTTTCTCAAGGATATGCTTTGAATAATCCACATAGTTTTTCCATTTGTGTTATAGGCGATGGAGAACTTGAAACATCCATTACCCAAGCCTCCTGGCAAGGATTTAAATTTTTATCTTCTATAAATGATGGAAAAGTTTTACCAATAATAAATGCTAATGGATATAAAATGGGTTCCAAATCTTTGTATGCATTATTATCATATAAAGAAAAAGAATGCTTGTTTAGAGGATATGGACTGTTTCCAATCTTTGTTACAGCTGATCATCAACAAATTGCTGAAACTTTTAACTTAGCTTACCTACAACTCACTAAATCAGAAAGTGAATTAAACCCAGTCATTATACTTGAATCCCCAAAGGGCTGGACTGCACCAGATAAATTCGGCAATCGATTGTTTGCAGGTAGTATGTATTCACATAAACCAATACTTAAAAATCCATCAAGTGACATGCATGAGTTAGAAATGATTAAAATGTGGCTCATGTCTTATAAACCTGAAGAATTATTTGATGCTAAGGGTTCACCTTTACAAGAGATAATAAATTGCTTACCAGATGAAAAAAATCTTTTGGGCTCTGGTCATGAGATTGCTCCAAATCTGACTAAAAAAATTTTAAATGATGATATTAAATCTATAAATCCAATTGAAGCTATTGCAAACAATTTGATTGAAAGAATCAAAAATTCAAAAAACTTTGTTGTTTTTAGTCCTGATGAACTTTCTTCTAATAAATTTGATAAAATCTTAGATGTTACTCATTTGAAATTCGGAAAAATCAATGATTCAATTTATTGTCCAACTGGTCAAGTTATTGAAATACTTAACGAACATTTATGTTATGCATGGGCACATGGGTATTCAATGGCCGGTAATCAGGCTGTAATAATTCAATATGAAGCCTTTGCCCCAATTTTGGATAGTATGATGGCTCAACATCTTAAATTTTTAATAGGTAGTGAAAACATTAAATGGAGAATGAGGTCTCCATCAATCAATATCATACTTACTAGTTTAGGATGGAATAATTGTCCTACTCACCATAATCCCAGCTTTGTGGACAATTTGATTGCTAGAAACCTTAAACACGTTCGAATATATTTGCCTGTTACATCAGCATCAGCATTATATTTTTTTAATAAAATGGTTGAAAGTTATAATTTAATTAATATAATGATATTAAGTAAGAATGAATTAAAACAAATTTCTTCTAATCTTGATAAGATAGATAAAAATATTTGTGATTCATGGAGAGAATTAAAAAGTGATTCCATTGGAAGTCCAAAAATTACGCTTATTGGAATTGGAGATTGTATGGTTGAAGAAGCTCTATATGCCAAAGAAATAATTAATTCATACTGTCCTGACTATTTTGTTAGAGTTATAGCTATTGAAGATCTTAACTTTTTTGAAGAAAGTAAAAATTCTGAACTACAATCATTAAGAATAAAAATAGCAGATAGTTCATGCTGTATTTGGGCATACAACGGTTATCCTAAGACAATTAAAGGATTATTGTGGGATTTAGAAATAACAACCAACAATAAGGTCTTGGGCTATAAAGATTATGATTTTACAAATGGTGGAATAGACCGTTTCTATAAAAATGCGGCAAGTCGTTTTCACATAGCAAATGAAGCAGTTAAGCTTTTATCTTCTGAGAAAAATATATTTGGTTTATAACCTAAATTGGAATAGAGAAAAAAGAAGGATGACTAAAATAATAAAACTATCCGAAGAAGCAATAAATGAGGCGGTTTTAGCATTATTGAATGATGGAATAGTTATTATCCCGACAATTAGATGGTATATGATATGTTGTAAAGCAGAGAGTAGTGACTGTGTAGAAAGAATCTTTAATGCTAAAAAAAGATCTTTTAGTAAGCAACCACTTTTCATATTGCCTGACAAGATATACGCAAATTTTTATTTTAAAATTGGAGGGATTACTAAACTTCTGATTAATGAATTATGGCCAGGTGAACTGTCTATTCTTCTATTATGGAAAAACAAAAACATGGCTTCAAAATTCAAAGCAATTAATCAGTCGTATGCTTTAGTATGCAACCCACCCGGCATATTTGGATCTGTAGTTAATAAAATTTCTATTCCACTAGCTGCTACAACAGTTAATGTTTCTTCGTCACTTGAAAAAAATTGTCTCGGTCCAGCAATTTCATTAAAAGAGATAACATCATTCATAAATAAAACAGGGATAAAAATTGATGTAATAATTGATGGAGGGATTTGTACTGCATTTAATCATACAACAATTATTGATTGTAGAAAAGCAGACCAAGCTCCAAAAATAATTAGAGAAGGTTTTGTACATGAAAGAGCTATTAACGCAGTATTATATTCTAAATCTTAATTCAAAAATTTTATTCTTGGAGATATTAGATGGATAAAAATCAACTGCAAGCGTGTTTGTTTAAAGGGGCTGCTCAATATTACGCTACCTACCGACCTGGATTACCAATTTCGGTTGCCAGTCACCTTAAGAATCGGTTTAATCTTGATGGTAAGGGAATTCTTTTAGATATGGGATGTGGAACTGGACAATCTACTTTTGCTTTGGCCCCTCTTTTTGAAAAGACAATTGCATTCGATAATGATGTGGAAATGTTAGCAGAAGCAAAATTAAGAGATCAAAAAAGACTAAATATTGAATGGCAACTTCGTTCCGATAAAGATTTGACAATCAACGAAGGACCTTATCGACTTGCTATTGCTTGCAGGTCTTTTAACTGGATGGATCAATATCCACTTTTGAAGAAGCTTCATCATATACTTGAGCCCGGTGGAGGCGTTGCACTCATTGGAGATGGAAGCTTTTGGACTGGCAGTGAACCATGGCAAAAAAAAATCAAAGAAGTTATTCAAAGTTTTTTAGGTGAAAAACGTCGTGCTGGAAAAGCTGTATATTCTGCACCAGATGAACCGTATATTATTACTTTAAAAAATAACAATTATCTTGATCCGCATATAGAATCTATTCCTATCATGCGGAAATGGAACATTCAAAGCATTATCGGTTACCTGTATTCAACTTCGTTTTCAGCAAGACATTTATTTGGAGATCGATTGAATGATTTTGAAAAAACAATTAAGAATGAACTTATCAGAGCAAATAAAGGGAATGCAATATTCATTGAAAAAACTGAATTTGTAATTCAAAGTGGCTTTCATAAAATATAAATATAACTACATTATAAGAATATATTTACGTAATGATTTCGAAGAGATTTCAAATAGTTAGTTTTGATATCGGTAACACCCTTATTAAAATCGATAATAATGGTTTCTGTTCAGATTTTAGTATAAAAACGGGGCATAGTGTAGAGGAACTCAGGCCGCTCTTTTTAAAATATTTTTTGACAAAAAATTATACTTTAAAAGATGCAGTTTATAAAGTCAGTAAAATAATCGGTTACAAAACCCCCCAAAAGCTAATAGACGAATATCGGCCTGCCCCAATTCATTTATTTGAGGATGTTATTCCAGTTCTCCAATGGCTCTATAATGAAGGAGTAACTATTATAGCTTCTAGCAATTGTACCCCTTGGGAAGCTGGAGGTATCCATACTTTAGATACAAACCAATATTTAAAAGAGATTTACTATTCATTTGATATCGGTGCCGCAAAACCAGATCCAGCTAATTTTCTTTATGTACAAAATGCATTGGGTGTTTCACCGAAAGATATTTTACATGTAGGGGATAATTATATTGCCGATGTTCAAGGAGCTCTATCTGTTGGGTGGCAAGCAGTACTCCTTGATAGAAATAATAAATCAACTTCTCATTTTCATGCGAATAGCAATATAATCAGAATAAAGAATCTTAGAGAATTGAAAAATTTATTATAAATTGGATATAACTGACTATCAAAGATATTAGATAAGGAAATAAAAATGAAAATTAATTACAAACCTAAGGGAAATAGAGATTTATAAAATAGAATTCATATGTTAAAAACAAGATATTATGAAGTTACACGTACAAACTAAGAATGCAAATTCATTAATTATTTTAGTTCTAGGATTTTTATTCATAGGAATTGGAGGTTTTTGTAATTACATAATCGGTTATCAAAAAATTTTCCCCCTATTTTATATAATTCCTATTGTTTTCATGACTTGGTTCGTTGGTCGTCAAATAGGGATTTTCGCCTCATTTATTAGTGTTCTTGTTTGGTGTTGGGTGGATAATATATCAGAATACTTGTATTCTCATCTCTTTATCTCAATATTTAATTATATCTTTACTCTCTTAATCTACCTAATAATTGTAATTTTCTTATCCTCATTGAAGAACGCTTTTAATCATGAAAAAGAATTAGCACGTATAGATAATTTAACAGGTGCTATGAATTCCCGTTTATTCTTTGAGTTATTAAAAATTGAAATGGAACGATTGCGAAGATACAATCGCCCATTTACTTTAGCATATTTTGATCTTGACAACTTCAAAAAGATAAACGACCTCTTTGGACACCCAATAGGAGACGAAGTGCTAAAGAGAATAGTTAATTATTCGAAAAACAATTTACGGAAAGCAGATATGATTGCAAGATTTGGGGGAGATGAATTTGCATTATTATTACCAGAAACAAACCATGAATCTGCTCAAATCGTTTTAACAAGATTTCAAAATGGTCTTGTAAAAGAGTTACAGCAAAGGAACTATCCGATAACATTAAGTGTGGGAGTGATAACGTGTACTTCTACGAAATACTCCGCAGATGAATTAATTAAATTAGCTGATGATTTGATGTTGAAAATTAAACAAGATGGCAAAAATTCAATCAAGTATTCATATACCAATATATGATGATATTGTGTGAAATTTATAATTTTATTACTATAATTCAATGTCGGATGTATCTAAAATTTCACATAGAATAAGCTATGTAACATATTTTATAACAAGTTTATTGCTTCTTTTAAATTCTGCTGCTGTAGGTGACTATAAAGTTGAGTTGTTTTAATATTGCCGTGACCTAATAGTTCTTTAACAGCATAAAGAGAAATCCCACGTTGGACCAGAGCAGAAGCGAAAGAATGACGGAGTGTATGGAAATGAATTTTATCATTTAGTTTTGCTGCTCTTATTGCTTTCTTAAATTGCTTGCTTACAAAATCCTCATTTAATTTTATTCCCTCGTAACGAGAAAAAACAAAACTGTTTGGAAGTTTGCCTAACTGAAAACGATTTTGAAAGATGGTTTTAACTTTCTGATGAATAGGAATTATTCTTTCACGTTTGTTCTTGGAATTGAATTCGCTTGAGTTTGTGACAGTTATAATATTTTGAGTAAAGTCAATCCAGTTCCATTTCATATTAACTAATTCACCGAGACGCATACCAGTAAAAAAGCCAGTTGTGAAAATATCTTTCATTAGCTGCATTTTAGTATTGTTAAGAATTATAATTAGTTCACTTTCTGAAATAAATACAGGAAGGGATTTCGGAACTTTGGGAGTTTTAATTTTATTGAAAGGATTGTCTTTAAGATAATTCCAAACCACAGCTTTATTAAATGCTGCTTTTAAAGTGCGGTGGTAAAGAGAGGCTGAATGTTTTGAGCTTGCTGAGGCTGTGGATATAAATTGATCAATGATTCTTGTTGAAATCTGATTGAGTGGCATATCAGGAATATTTTTTTGCAAAGCCATAAAAGAAGGTTTGACAGCTTTCTTAAGATATTTTTCTGAATAAGTATTGCTTACATAAGTTTTATATTCCTCAATGAAGCTGCTAAGTTTTATAGAAACTTTTTTCTCTTTTGGTTCTTCCGGTTCAACCTTCTTTTTTTTCTGTTGTGGTACAAAGGATTTTAGAAATTTTTCTGCTTCCTTTTTGTCGGTTGTCTTTGTTGAAATTTTGGTTCTCTTACCATCTACGAAATAAACTAATTGATAGTATCGCCTTTTTGAGTTTGGTGGTGTAAGAAACATTTTAGATACTCCTTCCGGATGTACCCGCAAGTGTACCCACTGCGGAAATGCTGGGAATTTACAGCGGAAATGAAGGAATGCGACTGTCTGTCACGCAGGAGGTCGCGAGTTCGAGTCTCGTCGGCCCCGCAAAGAAAAGCTTCAAAACATATTGTTTTGAGGCTTTTTTTGTTTCTGCGCTTCCTTAAAATCCCACTGTCATTGTACCGAAAATGTACCGACTGTGTACCGACTTTTTGCCAGCACATCCTAAATTTTGTTGGTTGGTTAATATGGCGAGTTAAAATTATTGACATAGCTATATAGAACTTAATGGTTGCTCTGGTCTTTCGCAACAAGAATTAAAGTAATTTTATTTTGATGATATATTATCTCAAACTCTCTTCCTATCTTAAAACCATTCTGAAGTAGTTTTTTATTTTTGATTTTGATTTGTGGAGTTTTGGAATAATCCCGCTTTGTTGGATAGCTGCTTTCATAAACTTCCCCCGATTGAATCGGGATTTCGCTTCGCTCAACATCTTATCCCCTCTGGATTAGATTCTTCAAACTCTTTACCGCAGATTTTACATTGCTTGGTTTGTGCAATTACAATATTGTGCAATGAATTAACTGAGTGAGTCTGAGAAATGATTTTGAGGTTTTTACTGCACTCGTGTTTTGGAATCCAGCCGGAATTTTGGCTTTCTTCAAAGAATAATTGCAATTCATCTGGTTTTTGGCTTGAATTCATTTTAGCTCCTTTTGTTAAGTGGGTTATTAAAAGGGCGTACTGCCCCACAAAAAAACATTTTTTGCCCGCTTAACTGAGTATTTGCGTTTTTTATGTAAGGATACGGTGATGGTGTACGTTAACTTGATTATTCAAGTCAAGGGCAAATACTGCTTTCAATATGCTATAAGAAAGAGCGGTATTTGTTTATATACCCTTGACCCGATTTATTGATTATGTTCGTTTAACACTAAGCTTGAAAAAGAAGCGGGCAAAAAGTGCTTTAACGTTTTGCGGATAGCAAAACATCAAATTGGTAGTTAGTAGGTGTTGACACCGTGTTTTTTACGGTGGCAAGAGCTACGCATTATGATGCTAAATGTTAGGATTAACTGAGAGCCTTGCTGAGCGAATGGAGTAAATGCTTTTATATTTACGGAATGAGCGAAATAGGGCGAAGGTTCGATTAACTTGATAATAATGCGACTTCCCTACTAATGAGGGAAGCCGCTGGAAGGATTAAGCTGTTAAGACTGGTTGGTGTAAGTAGCTGAGTATTGAACTACTTTGCCTTCAGCCGATTTGGAAGCAACAGCTAAATAAAGAATGCTATCTTGATATTTTGCAGCAATGCTTTGCTGTACTACGTCAAGTGGAAGAGTGCCGTTATAAACTGCTGAGAAATCGAAGCCGGTTTCTGCTTTGGAGAGTTTGATTACTCTGTATGGATTGTCTTCCGGGTTAATTGGGTTGTGATAAACCACAACTGCAGCAATTGATAAATCTACTTCTTCTGGAGAGATTATTGCAACTGAATCCAATGCACCCAGTTCTAAGGTTAGATTATCTGATGCAAGTGTTGCGGTTGTTACAGGAAGACCGAAACCACCAGGAGTGATTATATTGTCTTCAGTCGGTCTATCCGGAGAAGTATAAGGATAATTGCTTTTGAAGATTGTGTTGAAAACACTCATACCAGTGAACTTGACCTTTGTCCAAATGGAAACAAGATCGGGATTCGCCATAAGGAATTTTGAGAAGTTGCCGGTTATACCGAAACGCTTTCTTGCTTCAATTGATTCTGGAGTTTGACTTAACGTGAACGAGGACGGACGAGCAGAAAGAATAGTTTTTCCATCCACAGTTCTTGCTGAGAGGTTTCCAAGTTTTCCTCTCAAGTTACCGAGAACGCTACCAGTTAAACGTGCCATTTTATTTTTCTCCTTTCTTTAGTTAATGACGACTGAAAAGTATTGAGATAGAGAAAGAAGGTAACTGTAGGAATGATTACAGTGTGATTGTATGCTAAGACTATTTACATACTATTCAGATACTATTTAGAAGGTAAGATCGAGGACTGATTTTTTGTTTCTTTCACGAAATAGAATTGAGTTGATGGAATCGAATGAGAGAAAATATTTTTGTGATAATTGTGAAATGGATTCAATCATTGAATGTGATTTACGAAGTTGGTTGTAATCGTTTTTGATTTGGAGATTGCGCAGGGCGATTTCATCTATTAATCCAAGAGAATAGAATTCTTTGAATTTGTTATCGGTTAAAAGATGATCGATATTTAATTTTTCCAACTGCATAATTTACTTGGACCAAATACCGAGATTGTTTTTCATTGCTGTACGACGAAGGTTGTAGAATATATCGTAGTACCTTTTCCCCTTTGGATAGTATCGAATGCGGGCATATCCTTTTTTGAGTAACTCGGCTTGGACAAAAATTGAGTCTTGCCCAGTTTTATTAGTAAGCCAAACGTATGCTAAGACTCTTCCGAAAATATCGAATGCCTTCCCATCAAATGTGAGTTTAATTGTTTTACCATCAATAAGCTGCTTTGTAAGAACCTTAGCGGAATCAGAGAAGGGTTCGGCGGGTTTACCATTTCTTTCTAATTCAGGAGTGTCTATCCCCAGCATTCTTACGCGTTGTGAATCTGAAAGGACGAAGGTATCGCCATCAATTACGCGAGCGACTCTTGCTGTAATTGTGTAACCGTATGGATAATACATTTTGTATTGACAATGAATATTACCGGAAATAAAAAGGAGAAGTGAAATAAGTATTCCGATACGCGAAAAAGATGATATTAGTTTTGAAAGATGGAGATATTTATTTGTATGTGTGATAAACATAATCAACTCAAATTCTTTTTTAGAATTTATGAGTTGAGAAAATTTTAAACAACAATCGATGTTTATGTTTGGTTTGCCTTTGTTTGACTTGAAAGGAAAAAAAACAGTGAATTAGGAAATGGACGAATTGGACGGAAATTTATTTGGTTTCAAACTGTGATTAAAAAGAAATAGAAATTGCGTCCAAAGTGTCCACATCAATGAAAGCGAAATGTAGGGTGTGCCGGAATCGGCGACCCGTAATGAAGCGATGTTCGGCTGAAAATATTATGACAGAATAATTAATGAAAGGATTAACTGATGTCTTTTCGCCAATGTAAGCGAAACGAAGGTGTGTTCCCGAAGGGACGACCGAAGTGGAGCGATGATTAACTGACCAATATGCTTTTCGTGCCGAGTTTACATAAGCCCACATTATGCGACTTCGATAGAACTACAAATGTAGGTTGGGACTGCTAAAAGTTAGTTGCATAATGTTTCTTATGTAAATCTGGCTGTCCCATTTTGACCCCGTGAAATATACTGGCATATCTATTAACTATTAGGTTAGTAGAAAACTTGTTGTGTTATAAGCGAATAATAAATTATTTCACGGGCAAGTTGAGGTGAGACCTCCCCGTGAAAGGTTGCTTTAAAATGCTAATCAATTATTAAATGTCTTCCTTCATCGGATTCGTAAAAAGCGTTATGTGATTCCAGGTAATTATATAAATCATCGTAGTTTTCTAAATGAAGGTTTTCACTAAACCTATGTGCTTTGGTAAGCATTTCTACATAAGGTCCAGGGTCTTTCTGATTGGTTAGTCTCTTCAATGTAAGCAGGTAATCATCACGAAACACTGTAGGTATGATTATCTTACACTGATTTTTATTGACAAGTTCTGCATTCATCATTACCCTTGCAATTCTACCGTTGCCATCTTCAAATGGATGAACTTCGCTTACAAGAAACATAATATAAGCAGCACGTGCAAAGGGATTCGTCAATGCTTTATAATATTCAATACCTCGAATTAAGGTACCGCGAACAAGTTTATTATCAACAAAAAAAGTATTCCCGGCACGATTGTTTCTTTCTTTGAACTGACCGGGATTCTTATCAACACGGGCTGAGAGTAAAATTTTATGCCGTGATTGAAGAATTTTTATAAATTCATTTTCATCAGCGGCAATTAATTTCATTTCGTTTCTGTCGGAAACAATTTGATAAGTACCTAGCACATCGTGAGAATCACCGCTGCGTGCAGGCATCGGTATCCCGGTATCAATTATTTCTTTTGCTTCGGACACTTCAAATACGGTACCTTCAATATAATTAGAGAAGTACGCTTCAAAGAAAGCAAAATTTCTAAATGAGTTTGGTGATAAATTATTTTCTGTTCTTTCTTTAAATTCTTTGTTATGCAGATATGTAAACAGCTTTTCAAAAAGCTCGATTCTATTTCTATCATAAGGAAGACCGGCTGCACGTGAAAGTGCAAGATCGGACTTTAATATTCTTGACGGCTTTGTTGTAAGCAAGGCTCCCATTATTTTATTTAATAATTCAAATTCTTTTTCCATATCGAGTTTCGCTGATAACTGCCTTGCCTTATCCCGTATGCTATTTAATCCATCTTCCCCGTTAATTCTTAGAATGTCGTCAAGCTTTTCTTCTATCTGCGGGATACTTAATGTTTTGGAATCGGGACCAGCTTTTTTTGTTATCTGAAGGTTTTCGAGAAATGCTCTTTCTTTAGAAGAAGCGTAAAGCTTGCCAAATAATTTATTGTCTCCTTCAACCGGACCTTTGCCTTCAAGAAAATTTATTGTTATGCCGGGAAGTTTTATTTTTCTTGTATAGGAATACGTTACAAAAATCTGGTTGGTAGATGTCGGTTTAAATTCAAATGCGGAGCGGTGACTTAATACGGCTCCCTCGTATAAGCTGCCCAGAATTTCAAGAATGTTTCTTTTTATTATTTCAGACGGTTCTTCTTCAAGGTTTGTTGAATAAATTCTTGGGGCAATCTTCCGAAGTTTTTTTTCTTGAAGCATTTTCGAGATTTTGTAACTCTCTTGACGGTCTGCCGAAGCAAATATTAACTCACCCATCGTAAAAATTTTCCATAATAATTATTTATTTGTCTATAAGTTGTAATAATTTTCCAGAATAAGCAAATTTATTGGTAATATTTTCCAGAAAGAATGGATTGTGAAAATTTTCTATAAAAAGTGGAAAGTTGCGTATAGTTTGGGATTATTTTCTAGGATAAAGTTAGTTTTTGTAAATATTTTCCAGAATCATAATAACTGACTGGTTGAGATATTGGATTAATCAGCCAAATAATCCACCTACGCAAATGCTCCGGTGGACAGGCTGTCATAACCGCCAATTATCAGGTAATTCGGTTGATTTTAGCTCTGATTTTTTGCTTCAATATGCAATTATTGTGCAATCGATATGCAATTTATGCAAAAGACATAAAGGACGGGATGGGACAATAAAGCTCCATTGGCGGCATTATGACTGCTTTGTGGCGTCTTTGTCTATCATATTCAAAATGTTACAATTATGATGCAAATGATGCGATTATGATTCCATTGTGAGCCGATTGAGGCGATATGTTTATCCGCCATTTAACCGCCATAATGGCCAATTATCGGTAATTCGGTCAATTTAAGTTCTGATTTTGGCCTTAAATATGCAATTATTGTGCAAAAGATGTGCAATTTGTGCGATGGCGAAGGTATAAAAAAGAATAGTGAAAAATGGAACTCGTAGGTGTTGACGATTGTCTAAAATAGTGTTAATTTGTCAACAGAACAAAATGAAAGAATTATTATGAACGGAGAAAGATTAAAAGCAGCCAGAAAAATGGCTGGATTGTCCTTAGAGGAACTTGCCCAAAAAGTGGGTGAACTCACTAAGCAAGCAATCAGTTATTACGAAACCGGGAAAAGACAACCGGACAGCAAAACCTTATTGCGACTTGCAAAAGTTTTAGGGGTAAGACCGGAATATTTCCTCAGAAAAGATGAAATAGAATTTGGAGCTTTCGAGTATAGAAAGAAAGCCAAAATGGGAGAAAAGGCGAAAGGAATTATTGAGGAAAAAGCACGCTATGTTGCCGAAAGATATCTGGAGATTGAAGAATTATTAGAGTTTAGAAGTAGATGGATAAATCCATTAAAGCACATAGAGATAAAAGATGGAAATGATGTTGAGAAAGCGGCTCTAGAACTTAGAAAGCGATGGCAGCTTGGAACTGATGCAATAATCAAATTGATCGAAACCCTTGAGACTTACGGTATAATGATAATAGGTGTTGACGCCGATGACAATTTTGACGGGTTGACTAATTTCGCTAACGGTAAACCGATAATTATTTATAACGAAAGAATAAAGGACAATGTACGAATAAGATTTACTATTGCGCACGAACTTGGACATATTCTCTTAAATTTAAGTGAAATAACAGATATTAAGGAAAAAGAAAAACTATGTCATCAATTTGCCGGTGCATTCTTATTACCTAAAGAAAAAATCTATTTAGAACTAGGCGGAAAACATAGAAGCAAAATTGCTTTTAGTGAATTGATATCGATGAAGGAAGAATACGGAATATCGATTCAGGCAATAGCAAAGCGGTTGCAGTATTTAAAAATTATAACTGATTCTGCTTATACCAGGTTCAATATAATCGTAAATAAGAACAAATGGCGTCAAAATGAACCCGGAGAATTTAAGATAGAGGAGAAACCGGAAAAGTTCAAAAACTTAGTACTACGAGCATTAGCTGAGGAAATAATATCAATCGGTAAAGCTGCAAGTTTATTAAATACTTCAATCAGTGATCTTGAAAAGAGTGTCCGATACGTAATATGAAGATAGTAATAAGCGATACGAATATATTTATTGATTTGATAGAGCTTGAAATTTTCGAAGGATTGTTTCAACTGTCATTAGAAATAAAAACGACAGATTTTGTTGTTAATGTAGAACTAGATGAAGCAAAAAAAGCAGTTATATTGCAGGCTGCACTTCAAAAGAAACTGAGTATCATTGAATCTTCAGCGGAAGAGATGCTGGAGATTGAACAGATATTTAACGAGGTAACAAAATTATCATTTACCGATAGTTCGGTTTATTATTATGCTAAGAATGAAAAAGCGATACTATTAAGCGGTGACGGAGCTTTAAGGAAATTTGCTGAGGAAAAGAAACTTGAAGTAAGAGGAATTATTTGGGTCTTTGATTTATTTGATGAACATAATGTTTACAGCAGGAAGGTACTTGTTGAAAAGATGGAGAAACTTTTAGAGATAAACAGCAGGTTACCGAAAAAGGAATGCGAAAGAAGAATTAAAAAATGGACTGAGTAAATAAATTACGATTAATTTTGAAAGAGAACCCGGCTTGTTTGAAGCTTGACGTCCGGCGTTAGGTATGAGAGTAGAGCAAGCGGGGTTTTTTATTTGAGGAGAAACAAGAATACTTTATACTTTTTTTATCCATTCATCGTATCGGATAATATTTTTTTCTTCAACTTCTTTTGCAATTATTTTTTGGAAATCATCCAACTCAGGCTTTATGACTAGACCGTATTTCGCTTTCTTATTCCAGGTGCTAAGTTTATCCATATGGTCGGCTTTTTCAGGATCTCTTGCTTGTTTTTCAAGTATAAGCATTTTACATTCTTCCGGTGAAAATCTATTCGGAAAGGATTTTTGAAGAGCTTCAAAAAGAGTTAATGTTTTATACAAATTTTTCTGAAGTACATCGTCTGATAGGTCTAAATTTATTATCTCACCGGCATAAATAGTTCCGTTGCCACCAATATAATCAATTTTAGAACTGCCGATTAAGAATTTACTAACGGAGTTTTCTTTAAAATCATAACCGATATTTAATCTTTTAGTAATGGTAAAATTAGATTGCAGCTTTTTCCTCAATTGACCGCCCAGTTTCACTGGTATTGCTCTTTTCTGCACTGTTGAGGTTTCCGAATCCTCTTCATAATAATCGGCAACAAACTTGAGATATAATTCATCAAATTTCGTTGAAAGATCATCGGTCTCTATTATTTGCGGTTTTGAATATCTGATATTTCCATTTTCGTAAACCGCATTATAATCCAGATTTTTTTTATCGAATTTGGTTCGTGAAATTTCCTCTAAAGCTAAATCAACCAATGCAGATTTTCTTATGCCGTAAGCAGAATTAATTCTCTTAATCCTTTCCGAAGAAAATTTATTCAATGATATTCTGCCATCTTCAGAAATAAGAATTAGCCCAATACCGAATCCTTCATCTCGATTATTATCGGGGTAATATTTTACGATTGATAAATAACCTTTCATTTTATAAACCTATTTCTTTAAGTAAAAAATTAAATTGTTCCTCTACTTTTGTTTTTCTTTTATAAACAAAATCGAAAATCGATTCTTTTTCGTTAACGCTTAAATTCCACTCATCTGGAATATTGTCGAGAATTTCTTGAATCTGTTTATCGGTTATACGAGAAATTTTTTCACAAATATCGTGCTTAATTTTATCAAAAAATAAGCCGTATTTAAAGTATATGTTCGAAAAGAGTTCCTTATCTATAAGGTTTTCGCCAAAAGCAGGAGGTTCGTTAATTTCTCTTGACAAACTAAGGTAGCTCAACTCTGAAAATATACTTGAATGATCTATAGCAAACAATCTAATAATATTTCCGGTTTCTTGCATAAGCAAGTTCGGATGAATGGGAGTTCGATCAATATTTCTTAACCAAATATCAAATGCACATATTTTAACCAAACTTTCTATAATTTCGTTCCGCTTGCTTTTTGAAAAAATTACTATTGTTTCAATACTTGTTACAGTTTTTACGGGACCAGATAAAAATTGTGAACCAAATCCCAATCCAGTCGGCTTTCCAACCGAAAATAAATAATCAGAAGGTAGAATTGTGTTTTTATTTCAATTAAAGCAAAATCCGGAATTGGCACTGAGACTACTTTTGCAAGCTGCGCGGCAATTAATTCATTTATCAGATGCTTATAATTTTGTCTTTGTTGAGAATGCTTAACAACATAACGAAATCCGTCGCTGCAATCAAACAGGCTAGGATGACTTCCACCGGTAGGAAATTCTTTCTGAAATATTTCCGTTGTTGCTTCCTTAACTTCCATTTAATGTTTATAATTAATTGTCAACCTTCAAACACTCCTTTGTTCTATCTCAAATTTCTCATACTCTTCTCTATAAATTATCTTCTCAATCTCAGTATCTATTCCGCTAAAGAGTCTGTTGCAGAACTTCAAATTTGTCATTCTGAGTTCCGACGTTTTTAGTTGATACGAAGAATCTCTGTATTAAACCAGTATTCTAATAATAAGCGTTGAAGTTGTAAAGTCATATGAAAAATTCCAGTTCTAATAAAATCAACAAACTACATTAAATCAAAATTGTAACAGGAATTTCTGAATTATTAGGAACGTAAAAGATTTTTATCGAAGCTATCTTCAAAATCTGATTCAAGAATTTTGTTATAGAAAGGCATTCCCCAAACAACATATTCTTTATCTTTCCATAACATTTCAATCTGATGTTCATTTTTAAGTGATAAGAGGAATTGCTGTTTCCATCCTTCTTTTGAGTTTACAAACTTACCATCAGAGTCCTTAAACTGATCTCCTTTTGGTTCAACAAAAACTTGATAGAAAATAGATTTATTAGAAACTTGGTTAACCAAATAAAGTACAAAATCCGGTTCAATTGCTCTTCCATCATCGAAATTATACAATTTGAAAAACCTTTCATTCCTTACTAAATATATTTCTTTGTACTTTTTATTTAGCTTCTCATAAGTTATATCAATAAAATGAATAAAATGTTTTTCTTCACTTGTACCGAAATTATCATCGTACACAAACCAGTTCTTTTGCGAAACATCCAAATAAAGAGCAGTTTCATTATTTGATTTTATAGACTTGCCAAATTCTGCTTTGCCGTTATCATCTATTGCGAAATTGAGTAATTTGTATTTCTCAATTTTGTCTTTTAAGAAATAATGAGTGAATTTCTTTGAACCTTTATATTCGATTTTATCTTTTTGAATCGATTCTTGGAGAGTTTCTAATATTTCAATAGAATATTGGAGTTTGATTTCCGGCGTTATATTTTCTATTTGTTCCTTAGTCCCTTCTATTAAAATGTTTTTGATTTTACCAAGATAATTTTCTGATGTAATAAACTCAGATATGGAATTAAGATTAGGGAAAAATGATTTGAGATTATCGAAGCAATAAAAATTTAATTTATCGATTGCTTTTCTTATTACAGCTATGCCAAAATCATTAAGTGTGAATTTCTTTGGAGTTAACTTTTGTTTTTGTTGTTTTGCTTCCTCAAATATTTCTGTTGTTTGAGTTAATCCAGTGCGTAAATGAAATTTAAATTCCGGTGGAATTATTGAAACATCGAGACTAAATATATCAGATCGATCATATTTTAGCTTTTCGTTTAAATAAATTAGAGAGGTTTTGAAGAAATCTGTGTTTTGAAATGAATCTTTTAGCTTAAGTTCTCTTTCTTTTACTTCTTTAGGAGTAATACCAATTTCAGTTAAAGCTATATTTAATTCTGAAATATATCTGGGGTTATGCGAACTATGGTAGTAAAGTTCCTCACATATTTTTAGTTCATTTTCTACCATCTGATCATATTTTCGTTGGTACAGGGGTTGATCCGATGAGATTCTAAAGGGATAATATCTAGCACCACGACCAATTAATTGCGCTTCTGACATAGTTGTTTTGCCCGGTCTATTTAATGCTTGATTAAAATCACGTGTTTCATATAATCTGATGATGTCAAATAAGTTAAGCACATCCCAACCCTCATTAAGCATATCAACTGCAAATATTGCGCGATACTCATTGTTTTCATCTTCGAGAGTATTTACTGAAATTTGTTTTGATTCCGATTCACTTTTACTATTAACGGAAATACATTTATTTTCCGAAAAATCATTCTGAAACTCATCTATAAGATTTTCAAAACTAATGTTATTGTCCTTAAAATATTTGAAAGCTCTGGATAAGACAGCATTTGATTTGCCGAAATTTAAGCTTACTTGATTAGTTTCGTATTTTATAGCGTTATTGTAAATCTTCTCTATATCTTTGGGTTTTAGTTTTTTTATCCTATCAAGAAACTCTTGGAAAAATGTCTCACTTTCATTAATTGTTTTTGACTTGAATAGAATTACAGGTTTAATTCTGATTTTATGCTTTTCAAAAATCTTTCTTCTGTATTGACTTAGAATAATACCTTGAAGGGCTCTCTCAAAAGGTTCAAGATCAGCTTGAAGCAGTTTTACTTCTTTGGAATATCCGTCTATTCTAAATTGTTTGAGAGGGTAATCAAAGATTATTTTATCATTATACTTTTCTAAAATGTTTTGGTCAGATAAGTCCGCAGTTGCTGTGAATTCGAGTAAAAGGTTATCACTGTTTGACTGGAAAATTCTATTGACAGTGCTTTCCCAACTTTCAATTTCTAATTGGTCTGAAACACTAAGCCTATTACCTCTTCTAGTCTCTACATTTATATGGTGTGCTTCATCAGAAATAAGAACTATTTTTTTATCCTCGAAGTCTCCGTAAGTAACAGCATTTTCTTTTGGAGTATTTAAGCGAAAATGAAGCATCTGAATGGTTGAGAAAACAATATTAATATCATCTTGGTTGACAGCTTGAAAATTCTCTACTTCTTTTATTCTAATTTGTTTACCGTTTATCGAAATAACATCGCTAAATAAATATTTAGGAGAATTTGGATTTAGAAAATTTTCTCTAGTTTTTTGAATAATATTATTGCTGTTAACAAAAAATAAAAAATTGCGGTAGCCTTTATTATATAGATGTATTATAAGACCGGCCATTATAAGGGTTTTACCGCTTCCAGTAGCCATATGAAAAAGTAGCTGAATAGGAACACCTTTTGGACGAGCTTGATATTCGTTCGTATAATAAATAAAACGACCAAAGGCTTCTTTTTGATAAGGGCGAATTTCAGAACCTTCTTTAGTATGGGGCAAACCAAAACGAAGGTTATCAAAAATAATTTTATCAACTTTATTTTTATAAAAGTTATCGCCGTTAGCTTCTGATATAACTGAAAGTTTTTCGTGTAGTTTTTGCATTACTTCAACGAGTAGAATTTCTTGTTAAGATTTTTATCTTCTTCAGATAACTTGTAATCCCTATCATCTATTTCGGAATAATTAACATAGAGGTGATTCTTATCGAGAACTTCAATTAAGAATTTCTTTTGATCTTTTACGGAAAGCTGATCGAATTCTGATATATTTTTATCAATTTCTTTAGGGTTTACTTTGTAGCTGATAAAACCATTTTGCTTAATAGATTCCCAAATATTTTGAAGTGCGGAATTATTCTTTGCATTTTCAATTTGATCAATATACAATTGATTTAATTTATGAAGTTCATTAAAAATAAAAGAACCGTCTTTATCTGTAGCGATTTGCAATTTTAAACGCTCTCGTGTAATTTCATCAACATAATTCATTTGTTCACAAATAATAAATTTGCGCGAGCCATCATCTTGCCTATTCAAATCCCACACTGCTTGTGCAGTTGTCCCACTTCCCCCGAAAAAGTCCAAAACAACATCATCTTTATCTGTAGTAATCTGGATAATATCTTTAATAAGAAAGGGTGATTTAGGATAACTAAAAACCTTTTTGTTAAATAAACGTTTTAGTTCAGTAGTACCAGTTTGGCCAGTATAATAAGATTTATCCCAAATCGTTTTTGCTTTTTCACCTTTATAATCTGATTCTCTTTCTTTTATATATAATTCGAATCCTTTTTTGTTTTCTTTTATCTCGATATATTTTTCAAGATTCTCTAAAAACCTTTTAGGACCCCATCTCCAACAACGCTCAATACCTTTTTCATCAATAGGCAATAATTCAACAAATCCTTTATCTTCTTTTTTAAGTGAAAATATTTTCTTCTTAGGATGATAATATATTGGGTAATATAGACCAGGTCTTTCCCTTCTTAGTGAATTATTCCCACTTCTTCTAAATCCTCTCAATTTATAACGACCAAATTTATCTTTTAGCTTATATTGAGATAGTTTTTCATCAGATGCTTTAAGTAAATTTAGCTTTACCTTGGATATATCCTTGGCATAAAAAAGCATATTTTCATGTGCTGTTGGAAAAAATGTATCGTCTTGACGGCCGCCAGGATTATGAACTACTGCAATAACACCCATTCTGTTTTCTCTGTAAAAAATTTCATCGGTTAATGCCCCAAGGTAGAAAAGTTCATAATGGTCAATAGCAACAACCAGAATACCATCATCTGAAAGTAATTCCTTTGCTACTTCTAACCTATTTTTCATAAAAGTTAGCCAAGATGAGTGATTGAAGCTATTATTATAAGAGAAAGTATTTGCGGCACTATTTGTATTAAATGGTGGATCAATATATACTAACTTAATTCTCCCCCTATAAACTGGAAGCAAAGAATAAAGTATTAAAAGATTATTACCTTTTACAATAAAATTATCCTCAAAAGATATATTTTTTACCTTATGCTCCCCTTTGCTGTCATATTTTTTAAAGTTGGTAAATGTTTTGGGAGATAAAAGCCTATCAATTTCATCAGGGGCAAGAGTTTGATTCCAAAATATTTCATCTCGCTTTTCATCTTCTTTTGACTGCCCGCCTTCCAAAACACAATCTTTATAAGGCCAAGAAAGAATAACTTCTTTGCCTTCTGAAATAAATTCATCATTAGAAGTAAGTCCAATCTTATTTTTGAATGCCGTATAGCTGTCCGGCAGAAATGATTTATTGCTAATAAATTTCTGGAATTTGGCTTTATCAAAAACAATAATTCCATCTACTTCTTGAAAGAAATGTTTCTTTGCAGATTTGTTGGATAAAAGCAGTTTTAGAAGATCGGGGTCAAGCTTCAAAGCAGCTTCAATAACTTTGTTTTTGAGAAGTTGACCTTCGACTGTGAAGCGGTCATCTTTTTGAAGTAGTTGCGTTAATTCATCTAAGAGGTTTTGCATAAGATATTAAAAAGACCAATATAAGTTTTTAAAAAAATATTTATAAAAATAGTTAAAACAAGAGAGGATAGAAAGATGTAATTAGCTTAATGTATTGTGCCATTCTAAAAATGCATTTTAAATAACGGTTTATCAGGTGTTAACAGCAATATAGCTTCTTCAATTATATTTTCGTGAGCAGCTACTTTTTCCGGGTCTAATTTATCGGTTAATACACCTTCCTCAATTAGCGTTACAATATACTGGAATTTATAACCTCGTTCTAATTGTTTGTTCAGAAATTTAATAACATCAACGAAATGTACTTTATCTACGCCGTCAAAAATTCCATCGTGTATTAAGAAGCGCGGTGCATTATAATTTTTAATTATAGAATAGAATAAAACAGAGAGATTATAAACTAATGTTCTGCCTCTATTCTTACCTTTCCCAAATTTTTCAGGGTCATTAAGAATATCAATTTTCAGTTTAGATTTAACCCTAGGGTTTGAGTCAATAGAAAAAGAGAATAGTCTTGTGCCGGTTTTAGTTGAATAAAGTTCTTGATAAATTGAACTGAATATTTTGTAAAATTCTAATTCAATGTCACGAATATTTTCTCTAAGTTCAATAATATTGGATTCGATTTTACTGACTTCTTGCCGCAGGTCCGATACTTGTTTTGAGTAAACTGTATATGTTTTAATCTGACCTTCCAAGTTACTCGCTTCTTTTTCTTTACTAACAATAAGAGCGTTTGCATCTGCTAAGTTTTTAATTGCACTTGCAGTAGACAATATTCTAAATATATCGGCGCGCTGGTTATCAAGTTCATCAATTTTGAATTTATTGTTTTCTATTTCCTTTTTTAGCTTGTCAATTTCCTCAAGAATAAAATCCTTTCGAGATGAAATTAAATTTTTGCGAAACTTAACAACTTCCTCAAGCTCCTTTCTGATTTTAGTACCGAGTAATTCTTGAAAGTCATTGTAAATATTTTCAACAGTACTTAAACGGATTGAGAGATTGTTCGAGAGGCTTTCCTTATAAGTATCAATTTTCTTTTGATGCGAAAAGTTTTCAAAGGAAAGTTTATTTATTGTTTTGGTTAGCTCGTTAGCTTTTTCAGCATTCAATTTTTGAGAGGACGCCAATTTGTATGCTTTTATCCGTTCGCGTATTTCCTCAATTTCTGTCTTTAATTGTTTGATTTTATCCTCAACATCAGATATTGTTTTTAACTGATGAACAGAGATAAAATTCTTTGCCGCTGTGTTAACAAGTTTTTTCTTTTCATCAATTTCATCTGTCTTTACATTTAAGTTATATATAAGCCGATTATCTACGTTTAGTAAAAAAAGATGATATTGAAGAAGTGAGAGTTCGCTTGTATATTCAAGATATGCGAAGGGATCAGGATACTCTTTTTTATTAGTCTTTAAAATTGTTACATAAAATGCTAATAATCGTCTAAGCCAATCAGGTGAATAAAAACCGGGATAATCATCACGGGCGAAAATTATATCGCAAAGAGTAACACGAAAATCTTCTACCCGATATTCTTTATATTTTTCTTTATTCGTTTTGAGTTTAACAAACCGGGAGTTTTCGAATGAACGACAAATAGTATAATAATTTTCACCGGATTGAAATTCCAAATAAACAGTTAGACCTTTTAAGAAACCCATTTCATAGGCTGTATATAATCTTGGATTTTTATCTTTAGAAAAATCGGAACCAAGTGTAAAATCGATTAAATCAAGGAAGGAAGATTTACCAAGGTTATTTAATGAATCTTTTTTCTTGCCTTGTGTTTTATCGCGATAACCATAAACGTAATTTATACCATCTCTGAATGTTATGTCAGAAAAATATTTTGCGGGACGGGTATAGAATTTTTTTAGATACATTTTATTTATTAAGAGTGATAGAATAATTTTTATAAATAATAATATCTGCTAACCATAAAAATGTAATAACATCGAAGAATAAATCCAGATCAATATTATGATTCTCTTTTAACTTTTGAAAGAGTTCTTCAATATTGTTGACGCCTTTCTTAATATACCGGATTGTGTGTGCTCCTAAAATCAACATATTATTATTAAGATTTTCATACTTAGTAGGCAACAACATTAGTTTAAGTCCGCATTGTAGTTATCAAATAAGCCGGGATTTTTAGGAACCATAGTATCTTTTTTATTTCTTGCACCAAAATCACAATATTCAAAAAAATACATTACAACAGCTTTTGCCCATAGTCTATATTTTATGTTTTGTTTGAACTTATCTTCAAGACAGGAATCGGCTAACATTTCCAAAAACTTGAAGTCATTAACCGGGTAAGTGCTTTTGGGATAATTGCTAACCTCACAATACTTTGAACGGAAAAATTCTCGAAGAGTTATTACTTCGGTTTTATCTCTAACAGAAGTATCGCGAAAATATTTTTCCACTAAAGACTTATGGTAATATGTAAGCTGATACATATCGAAAACACGTGATTGATAAGCATCAAAATTATATTTTATTTTTTTTACTATACCGTTATATTTATCAGATTTTCCATCCGGGATAGATGTAATAGGCTTAGATTGGATTTTTATGAAATTAAAAATATTATCAATAATATCCATTTCTTCCATTAGATCAGGTTCAGAAGTAAGAAACTGAGTAAATATGGAATCATCATCAATTATAAAATATTGCTCTTCTTCGTTAAAAGAACTCAGCTTTAATTTTAGCGTTTCGAGTCCCCATATATCAATACGAATATCTCCGGTTTTTTCTCTAATTTTTTTCTTTTGTTCGGGTGTAACGTTGAATGAATCTTTGGACAGGAATGTAATTGCAGTTGGAGCTATTTGCTTAAGATCATCAGGCAGTAATGAGGCGGGTGTTACCGATTCATCAAATTCGTTTGGGACAACAACAAAAAAATCATTACTGATAACATTATAACCATTCTCTAAAAGTGAACAACTTTGTACGGCTTTGGGGAAAAGTCTAGAAAGTAATCTATCGCAGAAAGAAATGAAATCCTTGTCTGTAAGATTAGAAATATATTCTTCAATAATTTTAAGATGTTTTATTTTACTCATTTCCCAAGGAATAATTTAGTGTTGTACTAAATATTCTTTTATGTGCATCTAAAAGTTTTATTACACCTACTTTCTTTATAATGTAGCAAGAAAACTATAATTTATTTATTATTTATCTAAATTTATATAAAAATAACAATCGAGAGAGTAAAAGTGAAGGAAAAACTTACGAAAAAGAGTTTGACGGCTGAGAAACTCTTAAAGAGAGATAATAAAAGTGTATTAAATTATGTAGAGGACATCAAGAATGTTAATGAAAAAGAAAGAACTATAAATGAACTTATCGACTACTTGGATAATTGTTTGTTGAATAGAGATATTGGGAAACCGGGACCAAAATTAATTGACCAGCTTAAAAAGCTTTTACAAAAGAAAGAAAACGAGGTTAAAGAATACAGATTGGAAGATTTGATATGGTGGAAAGGAAGTGAGCCAATGTTAGTGTATCTATTTGACTTACTAAATGCTTCAGGTTTGATCGACCAAACACAGTACGATAATAGATTTGCACTAATGGCGAAACATTTTAAGAATAAAAACGCAAAAAACTTTGATAACAAACAGCTTGCTAGAGTATATGATAGGATGAGAGAAGATGGACTATTTAGGAAACCCAAAGTTTCTTCTGCACAAGCAATTGAGATTATAATAAATGAGATCCGTGACAAACTAAATGAATTAGAGGACTAAAAGTTTGTGTATATATACACAGCTATGAGTATTTAACCAGCATTAAAAATTGCAAATTCGACACCAAGTATTGAGCTACTAAACAAAGAATACGGAGGTGTCGAAATGCAACATCAACAAGAACTACTTAAACGAATCAGCAACATTGAAAAACTTCTCGAACAGAGAAAGACCAAACCTCTCAACTTAGTGGAAGCAGCAAAGTATCTAAGCATTTCGCAATCACATCTATACAAACTGACTAGCCAAAGGAAGATTCCTAATCATAAGCCGAATGGAAAGTATCTATATTTTTTTAAGGAAGAGTTGGATGAGTGGATCGTTTCAAGTGAAAAGTCAAAAGGCAAAAGTGAAAAGGATGCTTCTTCGACTCCGCTAAGCACGAGTGAAAATGGGAAAGGGGGAAAAGGCGAAGGGGTGAGTGATGATGAAGATGAAGAACCGCCGTAACTAATGTAGAATTGAGAATTTAGAATGGAGAATTAAAAGAAAAAGGCAAAAACAGATACAGAGAAATCTTTGGAAGAGAAAATAAGTTATTAAGAAAAAGGAAAGTCCGGCTACGTTCAAGGAAGGAACTTCGCCGCGACATTTGGAAAGCAAATGGAAGGATTAAATAACATAAATAGTGAATTGCTGAATAACGGAAGCAACACAGATCCAATGCAGATGTTCAAGAATTTTTCTGCTGAGGATATGGAAAAGATAAAGCTGCTTGCGGGATTGCTCGGTATAGGGAATCAACAGCAGACAGTAAAAGAAACTGTAACTATTGAACGGGGTTTTAGTGAATACAATCACCTTATTGAGTTTAATCTTGCAAAAAAATCTGTTGCAACGGCAAAGACTGCCGAGAGAAGATTTTTAGAATTCATTCCGGGAAACAGAGCACTAAATACAATTGAGAGAAAAGATGCTGAAAATTTAATGATGAAGATTTCCAAGTCTGCTCCTCTCGGTTCTTACAATTACCTCAAAGTATATAGAACAATATTTAATGTGTTTGTGGACTGGAATTATGTTGCTTCCAACCCCTTCCTAAAAGTAAAACTTCCCAAAAGACAAAAAGATGAACCGGTTGTATTCACTGAGGAACAGTTAAAGATCGTCTGCGAAGGACTTACAGCAAAAGGTAAAGATGTTATTGCCGATATGGTTCTCTTTGCAGTTGAAACAGGACTGAGATTAGATGAGGAAAATAATTTGAGATGGAGCGATGTTGATTTTAGAAATAAGGTAATAACGATTGGGAATAAACTGTTCAAAACAAAATCTAAAAAAGTAAGAAGGATTCCTTTTAATGAAAGAATGGAAAGAATCTTATTGCGGAATTCGAAACGGCAGCTTGAGAAGGGAAACCCACCCCTTTATCCCCTCCCAGGAGGGGAAAGAACCGGATTTGTTTTTGTGCAGAGTAACGGAAAGCAATATAAAAAAGACACTGTTTCAAAATCGTTAAAGAAAGTAATCAAAGAAGCAGGACTGCCGGATGAACTACACTGGCATTGTTTACGTGCAACTGCAGCTACCCGATGGGCAAGTAATAAGGTCCCGATATTCACAGTTTCAAAGCTTCTCGGTCATTCATCTGTAAATGTAACAACAAGGTATTATGCGGGAATAGATTTGGATGAGTTAAGGGATGCGGTTAATAGATTATGAATTTTGAATGATGAGTGTTGAATGGGATTCTTCGATCCTTCGATAAACTCAGGACAGGCTTGTTCAGGGTGACAGAAAATAATAGTAAGAAATTAACGGAGTAATATTATGAGTACATATAAAAAATTAGCTAAAAATTATAAAAGTAGAATGGGAATAAATGTACTGCCGCTGAAAGGCAAAAGACCAATTCTTGAATGGGATAAATGGCAAAATAAAATACAAACTGATGATGATATTGGAAAGATGAATTGGAACAGTTCTACCGGAATTGGCGGAATACAGGGTATTAATGATTGGCGGTGTCTGGATTTAGATGTGGTTGAGGATTTTGAAATCGTTGAATTGATTCTAAAGGATTTGGGGTTACCGGAAAATTATTGTTGGGTTGTGCAAAGTGGAAGTGGAGAAGGTTTTCATATTTACATCAGGGTAAAAGAGAATGAAGAAAGGCTTAAAAAGTTGGGCGGAACAAAAGCCGTTTACAAACTCGAAATGAAACCCGTCTCACCTTCAGAAAGCCGAGGCAAGAAAGACGGCTACTGCAAACATATTGAACTACGCTGGATGAATTGTCAAACTACTTTACCTCCTTCAATGCACGAAAGCGGCGGTATTTATAATTTCTATTTTGATGACCCGAAAGAACCGCCGGCTTATGTTGATTTGGATAAAGTGATTGAGTGCTTAGAAAAGTATTGTGTGATAGAAGTGCAAAGCGCAGAGAGCAAAGTGAAAAAAACTACTAAAGATAGTAGAAAAGCTGAAAAGGTTTACTATGATAAAGCAAGGTTGGAAAGTGCGCTTGATTATCTTTCTCATAATCTGCCGGATGGTAGTTATGAGGAATGGTACAAAATAGGTTTTGCATTAGTCCCATTGAATGAACAGGGCGAAAAATATTTTATGGAAATGAGCTTAAAGAATCCTAAGTATAAAGACACTGAATTTGAGCTGAAGAAAAAATTTGATTCGCTTATCAAAGATTATGATGGCAGAGTAACGATTGGAACGATTTATCATATAGCTGAAATGTATGGATGGAAAAAGCCGGTAATTAAATTCTGGCACAGAGAGAATGAACGCTTAAAAATTTCGCGGATACGTTTTAAGAAGTTTTTGGAAAGTGAAGGTTTCTGTAAATATAAAATAGAATCTAACCATCTATTTGTAAGAGTTGAAAACAATATTGTCGAAGAAATTGACGGTGTTGATGTTAAAGAATTTGTAATGAATTATCTGGAACGGATGGCTACGGAAGAATTTGAAGGTACTAGCAGAAATGAGATAATTGATGCTTTGATAAAATCTGCAAATCAGCTTTTCACACAACAGTTTCTTGAATTCTTGATTACGAGGAATATTGAGTTTAATAAGGATTCTTTTGAAAAGGGGTACTTCTATTTTAAGAATGGTTTTGTTGAAGTAAGTAGAAGTGAGATTGAATTTCACAATTATAAGAATCTTAATAAACATATCTGGAAGAAACAGATTATTGATAGAAACTTTATCGAAAGCAGTAAACGAAGCGTGTTTGAGGATTTTCTGTTTAATGTTTGCAGAAGCGAAGTTAAAAGGTACGAAGCATTAAAAAGCGCAATTGGTTATTTACTACATACTTATAAAGATCCCTCAATCACAAAATCCATTGTTTTTATAGATGAAAAATTAAGCGATGGTGCATTTGGCAGAAGCGGGAAAGGATTGGTAATTAAGTCAATCTCTAAGGTAAGGAATGTAGTAATTGAAGACGGAAGAAATTTTAATCCTTCAAAGAATTTTGCTTTTCAGAGAGTTAAGGCTGATACAAATATTATTGGGTTTGAAGATATTAGAGAGAAATTTCCGTTTGAAAGATTGTTCTCCATTATTACGGACGGTATTACTATTGAGAGAAAGAATAAAGATGAAATTCATATTAATTGCAATGAATCGCCAAAAGTAGTTATATCAACAAACTTTTCCATTTCCGGTGTTGATGATTCAACGATGGACCGGCAGTTTATTATTGAATTCTCAGATTACTATAATAAATCACATAGACCAGTACACGATTTCGGAAAGCCTTTCTTCAGTGGTTGGAATGAAGATGAGTGGAGCGACTTTGATAATTTTATGATCGGTTGTTTACAGCTATATCTCCAAAAGGGATTAGTTACTTATGAGTTTATAAATCTTGATAAGAAAAAAATGATTGATGAAACGTGTCAAGAGTTTGTTGAGTTTATCGAAGATGTAATTGCAATAGGCAAAGAGTATGAGAAAAAAGAATTATATGAAAGTTTCAAAAAAGAGTATGAGGACTTCGACAAACTAACTCAAAGCAAGTTTACAAGGTGGTTGAAGGTTTGGGGTAAAGTTAAAAACTATGAGGTACAGGAAAGTAAATCCGGCGGAAAAAGGAATATTAGATTTTATAAGGAACCCTCACCCAAACCCTCTCCCAAAGGGAGAGGGATTTAATTGGACGGAATGGACGGAAATTACGAGAAGTATTAACCGTGTAGAGTTTTGTTAAGGATTTGTGTCCAAGAGTTAGTGATTTGTAAACATAAGGAAAATGAAAATGCACTTAACACCAGTGAAAGCGATAAAGAAACATTGTCTTGATTGTTCGGGCGGTTCAAAAAAAGATGTTCGAGAATGTATTATTACTGATTGTCCGTTATATCTTTACCGAATGGGTAAGAATCCTAATAGGAAAGGGATAAAAAATAACGGCTCAAGTAACGTTTTAGGGAATAAATCGGAACTCATTAGGGTAAATGTTGAAGCGTACTCTTAGAACCAAAAGAGTACGCTTAAGACGTATATTTTTATAATGAACTCACCGCCTCCAACAAGTTATCTTTCTGAAGATGTGAATAAATCCACCTAGGGCGGACAAGTTTGAGTAGTTTAATATTTCCGTGACCTAGCATTCTTTAACAGCATAAAGAGAAATTCAACGTTGAACCAATACAAGACAGATAAGAAATATCGAATTCAACAAATTTATACTTCTACTTTCATCTGGTTTATGTCTTCTTTTTTACCCATCAGGATAAGTATTGTGTCCGGTTTCAAAACGTAATCGGCGGCAGGCATTAAGATAAAATCGTCGTTCAGGATATCTTTAACGGCAATTAACAAAATTTTATACTTTGAACGGAGCTGCAATTTTTTAAGTGTGTTGCCGGCAAACTTATCGGGGCAGGCATATTCCACTATGGAATACTCTTCGGAAAGAGGAAGATGTTCGATAAGATTAGGTTCGGCAATTCTATTAGCCCACCATTCTGCAATATCCTTTTCCGGGAAAATTATTTCTGTAGCGCCCATCACCTTTAGTATTTGACCGTGAGTTTGATCATTAGCTTTGACGATAATATTTTTTACACCCAATTCGTTCAGATGATGAACTGCCAGGATACTGGCAAATGTATTTTCACCCGTACTTATAATTGCCGCTTCTATAGTATTATCTACGAACTCCTTAAGAAACTGCTTGTTTTTAATATCACCTATAACCGAATCACTAACATAATCTTTTATTCTATCAACTTGTTCAGGATCCGAATCTATCGCAAGTATATTTTTGCCCTTTTCGGCAAGATTTTTTGCAACGTTAAAACCAAAGTTACCAAGACCTATTACAACAATGTTGTTCATTTTAAACTCCTTTTATGATACTAAAATTTCTTCTTCGGGATATGAATAGTTATTGTTTTTTGCTTTAGGAATTAAAGATAAACCGATAACAAGCGGACCGATTCTACCTATCAGCATTAAAGTGATAATGGATATTTTTCCTATGGATGATAGGTTGGAAGTTATTCCGGTAGATAAGCCTATGGTTCCGAAAGCAGAAATTACTTCAAATAAAATTTTAATAAAATCAATTTGTTCACTGACTGTAAGTAAAAATGTAAAAAAGGTAATTGATACAACTGCAACAAATATTTGAGCAGTGGCTTTTTGAAATAACGTGACATTAAGAGTCCGCTTGAATACAGTTACATATTTTCTTTCACGTAAAGCAGCTATAGCAAATTTTGAGAAGATAACAAGATTTGTAGTTTTTATACCGCCGGCTGTACTTCCCGGAGACCCGCCGATAAACATTAAAATGATTATTACAAATAAACTTGCTGTTGTAAGAGAACCGATATCAACAGTGTTAAAGCCAACAGTGGTTGACGCCGTAATAGCTTGAAAAATACTATAAAAGATTTTTTCTACTATACTCTCGGTGAACTTATCTTTCTCAAAAACAAACAACAAAATGGAGGCAACTATAAGTAACGTAAATGATGTGGTGAGTACGATTTTCGTTTGAAGAGAAAATCTTTTAATCGGTTCACGTTTTATAAGATTTTTGAAATAATGGGAAAGATCATAAATAACAAAAAAGCCTATTGAACCACCGATAACCAAAAAGTAAGTATTAATATTAATCAGCCAATTAGTGCCGTAAGCAGTAAGACTATCGGGGAAAAGAGAAAAACCGGCGGTACAGAATGCTGATATCGAATGAAATAATGAAAAGTAAATTGCATCTGCAGTATCGAAATAATTTGATAAAACTAATGAATATAAAGTTGTCCCGATCACTTCAAATATTATCGTAAAAATTATAGTTAGTTTTACAAATTTTATTATATCTACATTCGGCAGCCTCGAGAGTGATTCTCTTAAATACTTTTTTCCGGTAATTGATAACTTACTTCTTAATGTCAGCGTTATTAGAACAAATAAAACCATATAACCTAATCCGCCGATTTGAAATAAAATTAGAATTACAATTTCTCCAAACATTGAATAATAAGTACCGGTATCAACAACTATCAATCCGGTAGTTGAAACTGCCGAAGTTGAAGTAAATAAGGCATCTAAAAAATTTTGGTCTGTTGAATTTTCCGATGAAATCGGAAGCATTAATAAAATAGCACCGATTAGAATTATTAAAACAAAGCCAAGACCTAAAAGCTGAATTGGTGATAAACTTTTTCTTATTGATCTATACATATAAATAGCAAGTTATTATCAAGAAGTAACAACTCATTATTGCAATGGATGTGCCAAGGAAATGTTCGGTTTTATGAATGGAAAACACAGAATAGAATATTAGTTTGGATATTTAACTATTCCATAATGGAAAAGGATTTTCATTATGGAAATTAATTTTATGCAATCGGAAGCGTAAAATTAAACTGACTGCCGCTATCCTTTTGACTATTAACCCATATTTCACCGCCTTGAGTTTCAACGAACTCTTTTGCAATAGCCAAACCGAGCCCGGAACCTTTGAAGTAACCGGTTTTATCTTTTATGAACTTCTTAAATATCTTTTCTTGTTCTGATTCGGAAATTCCCGGTCCGTAATCCAGGACCGAAAATCTAACGTAATCACCATCTTTTTTAAGACTAAGAATAATTTTACCTTGAAATGATGAATAACGAATTGCATTGGTAAGAATATTTACCAATATCCAAACAGATTTTTCAAGATCGGCTTTAATCAATGGCGGGTTATCCATTATTTCTAACTTTAGATTAATATCCTTTTCAGATAAAAGCATCATCAAGGCAGAAGTTGCCAAATCAATTACTTGTGCAGGATCAATTGTCTCTATTACCAGATTTATCTTACCGGTTTCGGCTTGTGCGAAATCGAGAACATCATTAACAACACGAAGTAATTTTTTATTTTGCTGAGTTATCGATTCGATAAGTTTTTTTTGTTCATTATTCAGGTTGCCGAGGCGAGTATCGGACAACAGTTTAAGGCTTAGATTTATTGATGATATTGGTGTTTTTAATTCGTGTGATACTGTAGCAAGCATATTTGTTTTTGCAATATCTCTTTCTTTGAATGGAGTAACATTTCTCAAAATTATTACAAGCCCTTTTACACTAGAATCACTCGATTCATTATCTTTATCTTTAATTTCGATGGTATCGATATTATAGTATTGTTTTGATTTATCATCATAAACCTCCAAAGGTTGCGAATTTTCAGATTTAGCGGGGGAAATGACGGAACTGATAAGTTCTAATACTTTTGAATGTGAGCTGAGCTTAAAAATATTTTTGTTAAGAATGTCCGAACTATGTAAAGTAAGTATTTGTTGAGCCTTAGTATTGATTAAAATGATATTATGGTTTTCATCAAGTAGTATAACACCATCATTAAGCCCGTAAACTAGGCTGTCAATTCTTTTCTTTTCGAGCAGAAGTTGATCCAGATGCTGTTCTTCATATTCTTTTAATCTCTCAGCCATTTGATTGAACGATTCAGTTAAGGCGCCTATTTCGTCACTTGATTTAATTTCTATTTTTTGGTCATAACGCTTGGATGAAACAGCGCGAATCTTATCGGTTAGTTCTCTGATAGGTGAAACAATGTAGTTGGGAAAACGAAAGATATAAAACAACACTATTACTAAACTAAATGAAGAAATTATAAGCATATATGTAATTGCATTTGTTGAAGTCTCTTCGGCAATGTTATTCTTATGAATTATACTTTTCATATTCAGTTTGTAAATCTCGTGGATGGTATTTCTTAAATCACTAAGAGAGTTTACAATGTTAGAAGCGAGGTAACCGGAGTTGTTACTAATCGCTTTATCAATATTATTTTCAACAAGTTGAAAGTTGTGAAGGAGTGAATTTACTAATTCAGCCTCGCCGGGTTCAGTAATATTATTTTCTTGAAGATTGAGAACTTCACGAAAAACACGAATGTGTTGATTAATATCACTGCCGATATTTGTATTTGCAATAGAATCATTTCTTTCAGTTTGTGAAATTTTAATAAGTTTGCTGTTAATGCTATCCAGCTCGGCGAGCATTAAGAATGAATAATCTATAGTGTGGTAATTGTCTTGAATTATTGCAGAAGAATCTTCCGAAAGGATTTTTAGATTATATATACCCGCAGCTGCAATAACAGCAATAACCAGAATCAATACAGTAAGCCCGGTGTAAATTTTTGATTTTAAGTTCATCATATTTATTAATCCAGTTGGTATTGTTCAATTTTTCGGTAAAGTGTTGTTAAACCAATACCCAACAGTTCAGCTGCTTTAATTTTATTATTATCTGCCATTAAAAGTACTTTTTTAATCTGCTGTTTTTCTACTGAGGAAATAGTAAGATTGTCATTATCTGAAAGATAATTAGAGGAGTGATTAAAAAACTCTTGGGGTAAATAATCGGTAAGAACAGAACCTTTTTCGGATAGAATAACGACTCTCTCACAAATGTTTTTAAGTTCGCGTATATTCCCGGGGAAATAATATCCACGAATTTTTGAATAAAATTCAGGATCAATTGAAAGAATGGGTTTATTTAATTTTGTGGAAAAATACTTAATGAAATAATCTGCTAAAATAGGTATATCTTCTTTCCTTTCACGCAGGGAAGGTAAATCAATAATAAAAGTGCTGATGCGGTAGTATAAATCTTTCCGGAATGTTCCTTCTTCAATAGCTTTTTCGAGATTCGTATTAGTAGCTGCAATAATTCTTACATCGACAGTGGTTTCTTTGGAATCACCAGGCTTAATAAATGATTTATTTTCTAGTACACGTAATAGTTTGGCTTGAAGGTTAAACGCCATTTCGCTTATTTCATCCAAAAAAAGTGTGCCTTCGTGAGCTTCCTCAAATAGCCCTTTTTTATTAGTGTCGGCACCGGTAAATGCACCTTTCTTATAACCGAATAATTCCGACTCCAGAATTTCATTTGGAATAGCACTGCAATTAATTGCAACAAACTGTTTCTTGGCTCTATTGCTGTTATAATGAATTGATTGTGCGAAAATTTCTTTTCCGGTCCCGGTTTCTCCTTTTAACAGAATTGTAGTATCTGAAGCGGTTAATTTTTTAGCAAGCGAAACAGCTTTTTTAATGTTAGATGAACTGCCGATGATATTGTCAAAATTATATTCGGTAGAAATCTTTTTTTGTAATTTATAAAGTTGAGTCGAAAGACGATTCTTTTCAAGAGCTTTTTCAACGGTTGGAATTACTTTGTCGTCGTCATCACCTTTTGTAATATAATCGAAAGCGCCTAGTTTTATTGAGTTTACTCCATCGGAAATTTTACCATAAGCAGTAAGCATTACTATTTCAGTTAGAGGAGATATGTTTTTAATCTCAGGCAAGTAATCGATACTATTTACTTCTTTAAGACGAACATCCAAAACAAGAACTTGAATTTCTTCTTCAGATAAAATCTTCAAACCATTATTTATATTTTCGGCGGTGTAAGTTGAATAGCCTTCAAGCTGTAAAAGTTTGGAAAGCAGATTTCTAATTTCTGCTTCATCATCAATTATTAATATATTTCCTTTTAGCATAATTTTGAGATACGCTACTATAAAAATTATTCAAAATATTCAGATTTTTTTAATGTCTCTTTCGCTTCCGAAAGTTCTATTTTTACTTTATTCTCGTAATCATTCCACAAATCTACGGAAATAAATTTAAGCTTATTTAAATTCATTGTTAGGATGTGTCTATGGGCTTCAAGCTTATTCAGGTACTCTAATTTTTGATAATTAGAATCGATTTGAGATTGTAAGATATCACCTCGTAAATGGTTCATAACATCATCAAGTTCTGATATTGTATAATGAAGTTTTTTATTTAGATTAATTTTTTCAGGATTTGTTTCAGCATTTCCGGATTCATTACAAGCAAAAGCGAATATAATAAAGAATGCAAATAGTGTTATAATTTTCAATTTGGAAAACATAAGGTGTACCAGCTTTTTTCTGCTAAATATGCAAGATTTATGCCTTTACACAAAGTTTAATTTCGTTATATAAAGATAATTTTACGGAGTATGATTTTTTCAAAATGAAAATTTTTTTTCAAAATGAAAAAATGATTAGCTTAATATTTGCTTATTCCCTTTTTCATTTGTTCTAAATTGCTTCATTTCTAAATTTCTTCTTTTGAATACCATTGGAATGATTTATGCATTATATTGATTCACTATAGTATATAATTCGGCGTTTAGAGCTAATTATAGATAACGTATAATAAAGTAGGGTGAATAGATTGTCCTACACACTCAGTCATATAGATGAAGAAAAAATCGTAGTGCTTAGAATAGAGGGCGAAACTAATAAAGTAGAGTTCGCAAAGCATTTTATTGATGCCTTCCAACTGGGACACCGAATAGGTTATAATCGTTATTTATTTGATATGACAGATTCTCATATTAAAGATGAAGCAATAAGCAACTACAAATATTTATTTAATGAGATCTCTGAAAAAATTGAGATACTTCCTAGTACAAAAATTGCAATTATAGTCAACCGGACAGAATATTCTTATGATTTTTTGGATACGATTGCCATACATTTTGACTTCGAAGTTGAGTATTTTGATAAAAGAGAAAAAGCGGAATATTTCCTTCTGCACGACGAAAATTCATAGATATCCAATATTAATCTTTTTACTTTCTCTATTCCGAATATTTTATAATCTATTCACAGCCTCCATCAAATTATCCTTCTGCAAATGTGAATAAATTTGTGTTGTTTTAATATTTCCGTGACCTAGCAATTCTTTAACAGCATAAAGAGAAATACCACGCTGAACCAGAGCAGAAGCAAAAGAATGACGGAGCGTATGGAAATGGATTTTATCATTTAGCTTTGCTGCTCTTACTGCTTTCTTAAATTGCTTGCTCACAAAATCTTCATTTAATTTTATGCCTTCGTAACGAGAAAAAACGAGGGTGTTTTCAAACTTACCTAACTGATAAAGATTTTTTAGAATGGTTTGAACTTTGGTATGAATGGGAATAATTCTTTCGCGTTTGTTTTTGGAATTGAATTCACTTGAGTTTTTAACAGTGATGATATTTTCTTTGAAGTCGATCCAATTCCATTTCATATTAACTAATTCACCAAGACGCATACCAGTAAAAAACGCGGTTGTGAAAATATCTTTCATTAGCTGCATTTCGGTTTTGTTAAGAATAATAATTAGTTCACTTTCTGAGATAAACACAGGAAAGGATTTAGGAACTTTAGGAGCTTTAATTTTATTGAAAGGGTTGTCTTCAAGATAATTCCAAACGACAGCTTTATTGAAAGCTGCTTTTAGTGTGCGGTGGTAAAGTGAGGCTGAATGTTTTGAACTTGCTGAGGCTGAGGATATAAATTGATCGATGATTCTTGTTGAAATCTGATTGAGTGGTATATCTTTTATATGTTTTTGAAAAGCCATAAAGGATGGTCTTACAGCTTTCTTAAGATATTTTTCTGAATAGGTGTTGCGTACATAGGTTTTATATTCTTCGATAAAGCAGCTTAGTTTTATAGAAACTTTTTTCTCTTTTGGTTCTTCCGGTTCAACCTTCTTTTCTTTCGGCTGAGGTACAAAGGATTTTAGAAATTTTTCTGCTTCTTTTCTGTTAGCCGTTCGTGTAGAAATTTTGGTTCTTTTACCATTTACAAAATAGATTACTTGGTAATACGGTGATTTTGTATCTCTTGAAAGAAACATAATAATACTCCTTCAAGGATGTACCGACTATGTACCGACTGCCGAAAAGCTGGGAATTGACAGCAGGATTGCAGAAATCCCACTGTCTGTCACGCAGGAGGTCGCGAGTTCGAGTCTCGTCGGCCCCGCAAAATAAAAAAGCTTCACAGTTTACTGTGGAGCTTTTTTTTTGTAACAGGTCACTAGAATTTGTCTCGCCTGCCCGCCGTAGTCGTTTTTTGACGTAGGCGGGTCGACTCCGTTCTTAAGCCCTTGTAAGTAAAGCACTTACGAGGGTTTTTTGTTTTTAAGAAGCGGGCAAAAATTCAAATTGGTCACTAATAAGAAATGTAAATATTATGTTCTTGGTAATGATTCCACCCAAGACCTAAATCGCTCAAAGTATTTAAGCAACCTATCAACATCCTTTTTGTAATAAATATCTCCGTGATAGGAGACTTGATTCTTATGATCTATTAATTTTTTGAACTGGTCAAGCGCTTTGTTTTTATTAGTAGATGAAGGGGTTACTTGCCGTAAAAGTTCAATGATATCATAATGACTATCACCGCTGCATTTTTTACCAGCGAGTTTGATTGTGACAGAATCTGCGAGAGCTATCGCAGCATGAATTACGAGGACACCCGCAGCATTAAAGTATTCGAAAGCATAAGCCGAGTCACACCCGTTTGCGAAATCTTTAGAAATTCTTTCAAAGTTTTTATGCTTGCTTACTTCAATTTTCTTATATACTGCTTTCACTTAATTAACTCTCTGATTGGTTTCCCCGCTATTAAGATGCCGTCTTTTAGAATATTATTCACCGGCGATAGATTCTTAATTGCTCTTTGTTTAAAACCGGTTTCAGTAATATAAAATGGCGCAAGAGTAACTTTATAATCATCATATAATTTATCCCGTAGCTCCGAGACGGTATTTTCAATTTTAGTTTTGTTCTTAGTATAGACTATGCACAAATCGAAATCGCTTGAATATTCTTCTTCTTTTCTAGCCACACTGCCAAAAAGGATAAGGCTTGAAACTAGGGGTGAAAGTTTCTTTTTAATCGAAGATATTATTTCCTTACCGAATCCGTCTTCGAATTCAAAAACGTATTTAATAAGCTTTGATACAATTTTATTATTGCGGTTAAGTGTGAATAAATGGTCTCTTCCGCCTATCGTTCTATTCACCAATCCCAGTGATTCCAGATTTGCTAGAACGTTTTGTGCAGTTCTAGTACTTAGCTTAGAAATGCGTGCAATTTCCCGACCGGAGATTCCTATTACTCTAGAATTGAGCGTCCGAAGAATTATTACATTACTTGGCGAGCTGAAGATATACTGTAAAATATTATTGATTATCATTTTTTATTCCGGCTAATTAAATAGCCATATGACTATTTTGGTAGCCAAAATATACCCTGATAGAATTTAATAACAAAACAATTTGTTATTATAAGCTTCATAATATTTCTATGTTTTCGTCTTCGATAAATTTATTGCCATTCTAACAAACATTCACAAAACACTTTTTGAAGATAAGTCTATAATGTCGCGAGTTCGATTCTCGCCTGCCCCGCCGAAGCTGCATCTCAAGCGTAGGCGGATCGGCCCCGCTCATAAAGCCTTGTAAGACAATTACTTACAAGGCTTTTTAATTTTAAAGCAAAAGTGCTGAAGTAGTTTTTTTGAATTTTTGCTCAGAGTTTTTACCACATCATATACTTTAGTGTAATACTTCATAATTTTTGTTCAATTCTAAGATATATAAAGGGCTAAAAACCTTATTGATGCAGACGAGTACTGGGATATTAGTTGCTTAGAGGATAGTAAGATTTAACTGATTGCATATACCAGTATTTTTCTTTAGTTTAATTTAACTACATTAGGAGGGAGTTTCAAAATGAGAACTCTACAATCCTTAAAAAGACAATTATTTCTTTTAATCCTTGTTACACTTTTTCCCATTTTAACTTCAGCACAATCCGGTGAATGGAGAATTTACAATGCTTACAATACTGGTTTACCAACTTGGGCAGTTGAAGAAATTACTTTTGATCAATCAAACAATATGTGGATAGTAACAAATCAGGCACTTGTAAAATACGACGGTGCTAGTTGGACAGTTTTTGATACAGAACAAGTTGATGATATGCCCGTTTCTATACTTTCCAATGTTGCGGTTGATAATGATGGTAACATTTGGTCCTCAACCCCATTTGGGCTTACAGGCGGATTTAAACCAGGAATCCAAATGTTTGACGGTAATTCTTGGACTCTCTTTGATGAAGAGGATCCAGGTTTAGAAACTTATGGAATTAGTGAAATCATCGTAGGTAATGATAATAGCATATGGGTAAGTACGTATAAAGGTTTCTCTAAGTACGATGGGTCTGAGTGGCATCTTTATAGACCCACAAATGATCAAGGAAATCCATATGATATTTCTTTGAAAGCAATGACTATGGACAACGGAGGAAATTTAGTTGCGCAAGAAATCTATGGACAAATGTGGAGATGTTTTCCCAATGGCACATTAGAACAGTTGGATGTGAATCCTTATCAAATTGTTGGAAGCGAAATGAAATATGATGTAAGCGGAAATCTATGGTTGGCGTCTAATTCGGGATTGGTAAAATATGATGGCACAGATTTTACATTGTTTGATCCAAATAACTCTAATATACCTACTACTTCGGTTATGTCTGTAGCGGTAAGTGGCAACAGTATTTTTGTTGGTACTGGCAGCCACGGTTTTTGTTCTTTTGATGGGGAAACACATTTTGATGTTGACTATAGCTTTTATGATTTAATGGAAGCACATGTTCAAATTTACTCGATTGATTATTTGTCTGGCAGCAATATTTGGCTCTCAACAAATTTGGGCTTATTAAATTTTGATGGTTCTGCATGGAAAATATTGACAACATATAACACAGGGATTTCTGAAGATGATGTTAGCAGTGTTTTTTATAAAGACGGAAGTATTTGGTTAACCGGTTGGAATAATGGGTTTGCTGAAATGTATGCCCCGAATAGTTTTAATACGTATACTTGGATTGAGGGGATTACGCACCGTGGAACTGGGATTTCTGATATTTTTGTAGATTCCCAAAATAAAGTGTGGGTAAGCACTTCAAAAGGATTAGTTACAAACAGTTCCGGTTCATGGGAGACTTTTGATTTTGCTTCATATGAGAGTTATTCTTCGGTATGTGAAGATAATTCAGGAAATATTTGGACTTCTACATCATATGACGGAGTCTATATGTATGATGGAAATGACTGGACTCATTATACAACTTCCGATGGTTTGTATAACAATTATACATATGTTGTAAAAACAGGACCGGATGGTAAAGTATGGGTGGGCACTAAAACCGGATTAAATTATTATGAAAATAATAATTGGTCAGGTTATACAACTAATGACGGATTATCCGATAGTTTTATAAGAGATATTGATTTTGATAATGGCATTGTTGTAGTTGGAACTAATGTAGGTGGAATCTCAATTTGGGACGGCAGTTCTTGGGATGGATTTACTACAGCAAATTCAGATATAGCGGGAGATAATGTGACTGCGGTAAGATATGATAACAACGGTGTTTTATGGATAGGCACTACGAATTGGGGTATTTGTAGTTTCCACAATGGTAATTGGGTTACATACAATAAAGATAATTCTCCTATAGGGTCAAATTATATCAATGATATTGATGTTAATAGTGGTAATGATAAACTAATCGGTACACGTTATTTTACTGCAAGAACTGGTGGATTAGTTATATTTAATGAATCACAGATTAGTGACATACCGGATGATAAAGAAATGCCAACTGAATTTCATCTATCACAGAATTATCCAAATCCGTTTAACCCTACTACAACCATAAAATTTGGATTACCGGAACAAGGTTTTGTTGATCTGCGTGTTTATAACATACTTGGACAAGAGGTAGCAAGATTAGTAAACAAAGAACTCGCACCCGGATATCACGAAGTTAACTTCGGATACAACAACATTGCAAGCGGTATTTATATTTATAGAATAGATGTGAAAGGTAAATTTAGTTCCGCAAAAAAAATGTTAATGATAAAATGATTTTCATTTTATCAGAATTCCCAATTCGTTGTGGATTCAAATTAAGAAATATATTTGCTTTTAGTAATAAAAGCGTTCAAGCCTTGTAATTCAATGAGTTACAAGGCTTTTTAATTTTAAAGCAAAAGTGCTGAAGTAGTTTTTGAAGTAATAAATATAAAATCAGAACCTCTAAAAACTTTCCATCAATTACAATGCTTCGATATCGAACCCTAAAAAATCCGATTTAACTGACGAGTTTATTTTATTGTAAGACTAAAAATTGCATCCCCCGATGTAATATAAAGTACTTTCCCATCCGGTCCCCAATTACAATTTGTAGTTTGTCCCGGAACATCGATTCTTTCAATTACTTGACCATCAAGATTTAATATCCAAATCCCTCCGGGACCGGTTGAGTAGATTAGTCCGTCTGCACCCATTTTCAAACCATCGGTCGTTCCTTTAAGTGATTTGTCCATTTCAATTAATATGCTCTTATTGGTTATGGTCGAATCATTTACTATATCCCAAACAAACAATTTCTTTTCTTGGGAATCAGATACTATCAATTTTTTCTCATCGAGTGATAAGATAATTCCGTTTGGTCTTATTAAACTGTTATCCAATAAATAAAGATTTCCTTCGGTTGTGAATTTGTATATCCCATAAAACCCTAACTTTTCTTGTTCCGGGTTGATGCCGTATGGCGGATCGGTAAAATAAATTGATCCTTTTGAATCAATAGTAAGATCATTGGGACTATTGAACGATTTCCCTTTGTAATTATCGACAAGCGGAATTTCTTCATTTTCGTTAGTCAACTTTGCAACTCTTCTTTTGCCATGCTGAGCAAGCACCAAATTACCTTCACTATCGAGTGCAAGACCGTTTGAATTTCCGGAGGGTTTGTAATAAACTTCTGTGCCTTTGTCTTTTGACCATGCGTAGATAGTGTTTTCAGGTATGTCGCTAAAAAGCAGTTTACCGTCTATCCAAACAGGTCCCTCAACAAAAGTAAAACCATCAGCTAATTTTTCAAGCTTGTAATTACTTTGACCACTGATACTCAAAAGCAGAGTGAATAACGAAATGATACCTAATATTTTTTTCAATTTAATACCCTCGTAAAATATTTTATAATTATTTGTATTGGTGCAAGAATAATGGAGTTAACTCAAATTTTAAACTCCCTCAAGTCTCCACAACAAATTCTGGGAATCTATCAAGCAGATAATTGATAAACTTCTCACTCACACCTTCATTTCCTAAATATTCTTTTGAAACCGGATTTTCAACAGGAAGAAAGTTGCTATTTTCAATTACTCTTTTAGGAAAATCGTGATGCAGAATTGCTGCCCTGCCGATGGTTACAAAATCCAAACCTGTATTTAACGCTCTTATTACATCCTTACCGGAACGTATTTTCCCGGCTGAAGTTAGTAAAACATTTTTTCTATCAAGTTCGGTAAAGTGTTCCAGAATTGTTTTCGATTTATATTTTTCATCGTCGGGAAGTTTGAAACAATCCCATAAAGACATATCAATGAAATCGATCCTGTCTTCCTCAATTAATCTTTGAACAATGAGCTTGATTTCACCAAGGTCCATTCCGAATCGCTCAGGGGATAGTCTTACACCGATTAAAAAACTTTCTCCACATACCTGTCGGATTCCGTCAACAACTTCAAAAAGCAATCTTGATCTATTTTCAAAATTACCACCATATTCATCGGTTCTTTTGTTAATCTCTTTGCTCAGAAATTGCGTAATTATGTAACCGTGAGCACCGTGAAGTTCCACACCGTCATATCCTGCTTTCTGAGCTCTTCTTGCAGCGGCAATAAAATCATCTCTTAGCTGCTTTACTTCAGCCAAAGATAATCCGCGGGCTCCGGTTTTTTCATTATCCGATGGGCAGAGCGGTGCATGTTTGAGCAGTTCCATTGGCGAGCGCATACCCGCATGCTGTAGTTGAATTAGGGCAAGACTGCCATACTCTTTAATCTTTGCTGTTAATTTTTGATGACCAGGTATCAGTCGATCGGAGAATATTCCTAACTGTCCCCAAAATCCTTTACCCTCTTCCTGCACATGAGAAGCACATGTCATCACAATACCGAATCCTCCTTTTGCTCTCATTGCAAGCCAATTAAACTCTTCATCAGAAAGTTGTCCGTCTTCATGACTCTGCTGATTAGTAAGCGGTGCCAGCATAAATCTATTTTTTATACTGACTCCGTTCTTAAACGTTATAGAGCTAACTGGGATATTTAACATTTTCTCTTATCCATTTTCAAAATATTATTAACTATAAAGCCCTTCAATTAATTCAAATAAGTAAATTACCATGCGTAAGCTTGAGGAGCCTCGCCACCGGGTCCGGGAAATATCTCGTCAAGTTTTTTAAGAATTTCCTCATCCAATTCAATACTTGCTGCCCGTACAGCACTCTCAAGCTGCTCAATTGTACGTGGACCAATAATCGGTGCAGTAACAATAGGATTATGAAGCAGCCAAGCAAGCGCGACCTCTCCGGGGGGATGACCTATTTCCTTACAGAGCTTTTCATATTTTTCTAGTTGATCACGTTTATTTTTAACTTGTTCTTTAAAGTTATCGTCGGTGCGGCGCCCGCTTTCGAACTTTTCAAGTGCACCACCCAAAATACCGCCGCCAAGTGGACTCCACGGTATGAGTCCTAAACCATAATGCCTGCATGCCGGAATAACCTCAAGCTCGATTGTACGATTATCTAAGTTGTAAATGCTCTGTTCGCTAACCAAACCCATCATACCCCGTTTTGATGCTTCTTGGCAGGCAGTTGCAATATCCCATCCGGCAAAATTGCTTGATCCTGTATAAACTATTTTGCCTTGTGTTGCAAGCGTATTGAAACTTTGCCACACCTCATCCCATGGACAATCATGATCAATATGATGCATTTGATATAAATCGATCCAGTCTGTTTGTAATCGGCGTAAACTTCCTTCGCAATGTTTTTTAATTTTATAAGCGCTTAAGCTTCGCCCGTCACTATTAACTTCAGACCGATTCTTTTTACGAGTAACCGGGTTATAAACCTTTGTTGCTAATACAATTGCTTCCCGGCGTCCTCCGCCTTGCGCAAGCCAGCGCCCAATTATTTCCTCTGTATAACCGTGCTCAACAGACCAGCCATAAACATCAGCCGTATCAAAGAAATTGATCCCCAGCTCTAACGCTTTATCCATTATTTCAAAACTCTCCTTTTCACTAGTATGCCATCCAAAGTTCATCGTTCCTAAACATAAGTTGCTGACAAACACACCGTGTTTACCAAGTCTTTTGTTTTTTACTGACATTATACTTCCTCCTACATTCATTTATTTGAATATATATTTAGATAAACCATATTGCTATTTAATTCTCCTAAGTGAAGAGCTTTAGCAAAAATAACAAAGATTGAGGAAACGAACTTGATGCGTTCAATCTAACGGTAAAGAGGGTGACCAAATATTTGATAAATATTCTCATGCATAAATGACTTGTGAAATAATCAGATACATTCTTTATATTAAAGCAGCTTTCTTATTTTGCTTTCAAGCATTATTAATTCAGCAACATAGTCTTAAAATAAAACGAGAGTGAAATGCTTAAAAATATTTATTGGTTTATGCTACTCGTTTTATGGATACCTGTTATAATGTTTTCTGACCCTATAAAATTCAATAACAACTCTGATATTGGCGATATAAATCTACCCGGTAAAGTTGAGTTCAATGAAACAAAGAACAGTTACAAAATATCCGGAAGTGGAAAAAATATTTGGGATACGTCCGATGAGTTCTACTTTGCTTGGGAAGAATTATCGGGCGATATAACTCTCTCCGCAAGTGTTGAATGGATCAACGAAGGAAGTCATCCGCATCGTAAAGCGGGCTTGATGATACGCGACGGTATCTCTGCCGATGCGCCTTATGTTGATGTTGTAATTCACGGTGACGGATTAACTTCGATGCAGTTCAGAAAAGTTAAAGGGGGTGATACTTTTGAAATTCAAGCTCCCGTGAAATATCCTTCTAAAATTAAACTCGAACAGACCGGCGATCAATTTACTTTTTATTACTCCGGCAGCGATGGCAAACTTCATCCCGGCGGAACCATTACTTTGAAACTATCTAAACAGTATACCGGATTGGCAGTCTGCTCTCACAATTCAACAACACTCGAAACCGCACTCTTCTTCGATATCGAAACTACTGCACAAACTTTATCGCCTGGAAAAGAAAGAATAGTTGAAAGCACTTTAGAAATAATAAATATCGAAACGGGTGTTCGCAGAATAGTAATGCGAGCAAAAGAACATTTCGAAGCGCCGAATTGGAAATGGGATGATAATACTCTTATATACAACAGCGGCGGCAAATTATATTCTATTCCGGCTGAAGGTGGAGAGCCAAAAGAGATCAACACTTCATTCGCAACGGACTGCAACAACGATCACGGCGTATCCCCTGACTTTGAGCAGATTGTAATCAGTCATTACTCCGGCGAAGAATTAGGTTCGCTCATCTATACTTTACCAGCCGAAGGGGGAGAACCAAAATTGGTAACTGAAAAAGGTCCGTCGTATTGGCACGGCTGGTCACCAGATGGCACGACTTTAGTCTATTGCGCCGAAAGAAACGTTGAGTTTGATGTTTATTCTATTCCCGTTGAAGGGGGCGAAGAAACACGTTTAACCGATGCACCCGGTTTGGATGACGGTCCCGAATATTCTCCCGACGGTAAATATATTTACTTCAACTCGGTTCGAACGGGACAAATGAAAATCTGGCGAATGAACGCCGACGGATCAAACCAAATTCAAATAACACCGGACGATAATTACGGTGATTGGTTTGCGCATCCTTCTCCCGATAATAAATGGCTTGTTTTTGTATCTTATGACAAAAGCGTTGAAGGTCATCCCGCCAATAAAAATGTTGTAATTAGAAAGATGGCAATTGACGGCGAAGAACCGGAAGTAATCGTAACTCTTTTTGGCGGTCAAGGTACTATGAATGTTCCCTCCTGGTCTGCCGACAGCAAAGAGTTTGCTTTTGTAAGTTATCGATTAGTAATTCCGTAAAATTAGTTAGAGGGAGTAATGCAGAGCAGAAGAGGTTTTATAAAAACAATTGGTTTGGGAACCGCGGTTATGGTATTACCAAAATTTAGTTTATTTGCTTCCGGTTTAGAGCCGCCTAAACTCGGCATACAACTTTACACCGTTAGATATGAAATTGAAAAGGATTTTGAAAATGCGGTTAACAAAATTGCTGAGATTGGCTACAAGGGAATTGAATCTTATCCTTTACCGGAAAACATCACATTAGAACACGCCGCAAAAGTATTTAAAGAAAGCGGCTTAGAGGTCTTCAGCGTACACAGCGAATTACCAATAGGGACTAATCTTGATAATGCTTTGCGAACTGCCGAAGCATACAATTCAAAAATGGTCGTTTATCACGGCTGGCCTCAAGATGAAAAATACAAAGGTGAAGACAAATTAAAATCTACCGTAGATTTATATAATAACATCGGCGATAAACTAAAATCTTACGGATTACAATTCGGCTTGCATAATCATTGGTGGGAGCTTGAAAATCATAATGGAACAGTGCCATTTTATTACTTACTAGAGAATTTGAATAAAGATATTTTCTTTGAGATTGATACTTATTGGACAAAAACCGCAGGTTTGAATCCCGCTAAAGTAATTAATGATTTTGGCGATCGAGCAAAATTGCTACACATTAAAGACGGACCTGCTGTAAAAGATGATTCGATGTATAAACAAATGCCGGTTGGTCAAGGCAATGTAGATTTTCAATCTGTTTATAATGCTTGTAAAAATCACACCGAATGGATGATAGTTGAATTCGATGAGTATGAAGGAAATATTTTTGAGGGAATTGCAGAGAGCTACAATTACTTGACTAGCAATAATTTTGCAAAAGGAAATAAGTAAAAGGTTTTCAAATGAAAGCACTCTTTATCGGCGGAACGGGAAATATAAGCGCATCGGTGAGCAGATTATGCGTGGAGAAAGGAATAGAATTATACCTGCTCAATCGAGGTATTTCTCAAGTTGAGGTTCCCGGAGCAAATAACATCACCGGTGATATTAATGATCCGGAATTAATAAAAGAGAAAATGAAAGATCATAAATGGGATGTTGTTGTTAACTGGATCGCTTTTAAGGAAGATGACATAATTCGTGACTTCAATTTATTTAAAGATAAATCCACGCAGTATATTTTTATAAGTTCTGCGTCGGCTTATCAGAAACCGCTGCAAAATCCGATCATAACCGAATCAACACCGCTTGAAAATCCTTTCTGGAAATACTCAAGAAATAAAATTGCTTGCGAAAGAAAATTAAATGAACTCTATCAACAGAGTAATTTTCCAATAACAATCGTCCGTCCTTCATTAACTTACGATACCGTTATCCCGGTTGCGATCGGCGGGTGGACCGAGTATACGATAATCGATAGAATTAAGAAAGGTAAAAAGATAATCGTACACGGCGACGGCACATCGCTTTGGACAATTACTCACGCAAAAGATTTTGCTGAAGGATTTATCGGATTATTGGGAAACAAAAAAGCAATCGGTGAGGCGTATCATATCACCTCGGATGAGATTTTAACTTGGGATCAAATCTATACTTATGTTGCCAATGCAGTTGATGCCGAGCCGAATATCATCCACATCGCTTCCGATTTTATCTGCACGATTGAAGAATCTCTAACCGGAACATTGATCGGTGACAAATCTGTAAGCGCAATCTTTGACAACTCAAAAATAAAATCTCTTGTACCGGAATTTCGTGCTGTAATTCCTTTCAAGAAAGGTATTAAGGAAACAATTAGGTGGTTTGAAGCAGATGCGAAACGAATGGCAGTTAATTATGAAACAGATAAAATGATTGATCGAATAATTACTGCTTATGAGCGATAAACTTTTTCAGAAATTTAGCATATTGAATTTGATGGGTTTCTAAAATTAAATTGGAAGCTTAACGATAAACTCAGAACCGGTACCTTCTTCCGATTTTACTAAGATTTCTCCGCCGCATTTTTTCACGAATTCATTTGCTGTCGGTAATCCTAATCCTGTACCGATCTCTTTGGCTGTCCCTTTTGTTGTTGTCACCTTATCAATTTTAAATAGATCGTTTATTTTTTCTTTGGGTATTCCAACTCCGGTATCTTGAACGGACATGAAATGATGTCTATGATTGGTACTATAAGAAATAATAATTTTTCCATCCTTTTCTGTAAACTTAATTGCGTTACTTACTAAGTTTCTTAACGCGGTGTTTAACATATTTTCATCAGAGTAAATTTCGGCTTCACAATTACTAATATCTATCGTAATATTTTTTTCTAAAGCTGTGGGTAAAAACAATTCTTTAATTTTTTCAACAATATTAACCAGATTTATTTTTGTTCTTTTTATCTCAATTAACCCGCGAGAAATTCTTCCCCAGTTTAACAAATCAAGTAATAATTCTGTGAGCCGTTTGCTTGCATCATAGGAATATTTAATGTACAACTTCTTCTCATCTTCACTAATTTCTTCGTAATCACTTATAAGCAACTCTAAAAAATTACTTACTGAACCGGCAGGATTTTTTAAATCATGAGCAATAATAGAATAAAATTTATCTTTCTCGGCATTTAGTTTTGAAAGCTGCTTATTTCTTTTAGCAATTTTTTCTTTCGCCAGTATTCTGTCTGTGATATCATGACCAATGCCTACAAGGCCAACAATAATACCATTAGTATCTCTGAGAGGTATTTTAGAAGTAAGCAGCCACTTTTTTTGTCCATTTTTATCAATGAAATATTCCTCTCTATTTAGTACCGGCTTGCCGGTTTCAATCACAATATTATCATCAGCCGTAAATTTGTCTGCGATTTCTTTTGGATAAAAATCAAAGTCGGTTTTCCCTAAAAGTTCTTTTTCCGAGTTTGCTCCGGTGTATTCTGAATCTTTTAGGTTAGCAAGAAACTTACGTCCGGATGTATCTTTGCAATAAATTGAGTGGGGTATGTTGTCTATAACTGTTCTTAGAAGAAGTCGTTCATTTTGTAGATCCTCTTCGGAAACCGTCTCAAGCGTACTGTCTTTAATCTGAAAAATAAAAAAGTCGGTTAAACCATTTTCATTTTTTGCCCTGGAGATACCTAAAAAAACTAATATTGAATCTCCCTGTTTGTGTATGAATCTCAATTTAATTGAAACCGTGTTAATCTTGTTTGCAATAAGATTGGATAAATAAAAATTTAGTTTGCCGATATCTTCCTGATGAATTACTTCTTTTAGCGTAAGATGAGATAATTTTTTCTCAGAATAACCTAGTAGTGCTGCTATTTTAGAATTGACCGTCAAGAACTTGCCATCGATTGATACTATTGCCATTCCGATAGGAGATGATTCAAAAATATCTTTGAATACTACAAGAGTATTAGTCAACACTATTATCACCCGCTATGATGTGATGTTTCAGATTCAACAGCGTGTTCATTATATCCATAAAAAGAAATTATCATTAGTTGTAAATTAAAGAACTTAATATATACTTGAAACAAAAATAGATATCAACGAATCGTTTGCCAAGTATTCCGCGATGATGGTTGTCAGAGAAATTTTCGGGGAGACTGAATTTTTCCGACGAATAAATAAGTATTGATGAGCTGCCCGCCGTGAGGAGACTCGACAGAAACAGTAATAAATCATAACAAATACTTTATTATAAAGATTGAATAATGCTTTTGTCTCTCACTTTATTCAATTACAGATACTCTAAATTGAACTAAGCAACTGCGATTGTTGTTAAAAAATGAAAAATATATATGACGCCAAAAAATATTTACATTTTCTTCGCTGCAATCTTGTTCTTATTAACTTCGGTTGAAATTTATTCCCAAAGCGACGAAAGCATACGTTCATTTGAACTGCAAAGGCAGCAAATAAATAAAACCGGCATGTTATTGCTTGGAACTTGGGCAACAGGAAATATATTGGTTGGAACTTACGGAAACTTTACGGTAAAAAATGAAGGAAAATACTTTCATCAGTTTAATGCCATGTGGAATGTTGTAAATCTTGGTATTGCCGCTTTTGGATATATTAATTCCTTTAATTCGGACGCGGCGGCTATGTCTGGTTTAGATATACTAAATGAATTTAATTCATTTCAAAGCTTTCTCCTACTCAATGTCGGTTTAGACGCTGCGTACATTATGACCGGGTTCTACTTAAAAGAAAATTCAAAAAAATCATCAAGCGGCGAAAGATTGCGTGGTTATGGAAACAGTCTGCTGTTACAAGGCGGTTTTCTTCTATTGTTTGATATTGCTTTGTATTTCATTCATCAGAATAACGCAAACATAAATCTTTATCCACATTTAGAAGGTATGTTTTCGGGTGGAGTTGGTGTTGGAATAAATATAAGAATATAATAATCACACAAAGATTATTTTAAAAGAGAATTAAGGATAAATAAAATGAAAACATTTTTAATAGTTGGCGGAACATCCGGTATTGGTTTAGAAACTACTAAACTCCTTAGCCAAAACAATCGTGTTATAGTTTTAAGTAGAGAAAAGAGAAATCTTGATGACTTAAAAAATGTTGATTTCTATGCAGGAGACACTACGAAAGAAATCGATGAGTTGCCTCAAATCGAAGAAGCAGTTGATGGGATTGTTTATTGTCCCGGAACAATAAACTCCTGTTTTCCGCAATGCAGCACCCTAAAAATATTTTAGTATAATTCTGTACAATTCGGACTGTTCATCATCCATTTGCATTAAAATTGATTTTTGGTGATTGGATTCGGGTAAAACAACATTAATCC